>CEUK01087834.1_pt1 | contig 11480 bp, 8 predicted proteins | sample 356451 | NCBI WGS metagenome assembly CEUK01 (sample SAMEA2622843, study PRJEB7988) | marine metagenome | isolation source: saline water (ENVO:00002010), including
ATGAGCCATTAAATGGTCAATACCTGGGTCTAAACCCACTTCATTCACGAGACATAAGCCAGTTTTAAGGGCTAAATTATGCAGCTCGCGCATTTCTGGGGAAATATATGATGAACTTACAAAGTGACTTTGACACTTTAGACACAATTTTGCTATAGGGACGTGCCATTCTCCTGGCAACATTGAAACAACTATGTCACCTTTTTCCAGTTGGTTTTCCAATTTATGGATATTGAACTCTTTAATCGAATTTGTAATATCACCAACCGCCGATTTTGCCTTTTCGATTGTTCTATTCCAGACAATGATATCATGACCGTCGGTTATTAACTTACGTAAGCCGGGTATGGCTGATAGCCCTGTTCCACACCAGTGAATTGTCATTTTACACCTCGTTTAAACATTTTAAAAAAGTTTCTTTAGCTCTTTTCCATACACCTTCTGTAGGTTCATTTAAATTCAATAACAAAGGTAACAATTGCTTGGAAAAGTCAACGGAACTCTCATATGGTAGTAAAGAAGGTAAGTTATCAATCGCCATAACATCTAGAGGGTTTGGGTCGTTGACCCGGACTACGGGGGTGGCCCAATTTGTAGGAGAATTATAAATTGGGATTGGATTAAAACTACTATCTGGATCACAAGAAATATCCCCTATGATCTTTAATTTTCGAATTGAATTAAGACATTTATGTCTTACAAAAATCGGGGTTCCAGGTCTTGCTAAAATACAATTTAAAAAAAGTTCATGCTCCAATATCTCTGGAAATGGCTCACCGTTTTTTGTTTCTTCAACATCCCATTTTGTGACCCTAAGTCCTAGAGATTCACAGAAATCTATTGCTCCTGTTCCAACTCTACCCAAAGCGCCAACAACAAGAATTCTTGGAAATTTGTTTGCAACATTCACAAACGCATCTCTTATATTATTTATCATTGCTTCTTTGTTTTTAAAAAAATTTACTGGACCACAAATGCCTTTTGCATTTTGTTGGTCTGCATAAGCTTTTAGGGAGACTGCTGCACCTGCATAGCCCGCCCAATATCCAAAGGCGGCTAGACGCCTTCCTTCTGGATCGGTTAGATATTCTAGATCATAAAGTACGCCGTTACCTACTTTAAATTTTTGTAAAAGTTCCAAACCGGCAGTTTGCCCTTTGAATGCGTGACCGAACATAATATGTTTATGTTCTAATATCTCCACATCTTCTGATAGTTCTTTTAGTCCCAGAATAATGGCGTCTTTAGGTGCTCTTGGCCAGGAATGTTGATCAGCTATTTTACATCCGAGTTTATGATACTCTTCGGTAGAAATAATCCTATCGGCACTTTCTTCGACAGTGACTTTAATACCGTTACCAATTAATTTCGAAGCGTCTTGTGGAGTAATGCCGACTCTTTTTTCATTTTTTCTTTGCTCTGATCTAATCCATAAATGAAGCATTCTTTTACTCATGTGTAAGTTCGTTTTTCCCAACGCGCCGGAGTTTCTAGGTGCGGGAGTGCATTCATTTGTGATATTACAAATCCTTGGTCATAATAAAGTAATTTTGTGATCCCTGTGTTGCAACTAGCTAAAAGACAGTTTCCGAGCGCTTCTGTATTTAAGTTCAGTGTATGCTTAACAGCCATTGCAACTATACCGCCTGAAGTTACTAGTAAAATCTTTTCCCCAAGATTTTTGATTTCATGCAAACCTTCGGACACCCTAGATTTGTAATTTTGGAATGTCTCTGGAGGGTTCATGATTTCTCCATTTTCCCATTTTTTAAATGTTAAGTTTAGATGCCTTTTGAAGCTTGACTCATCTTTAGGAAAATCAATGCCAAATTGATTTTTAAGTAAACCTGCTAAGTCGTATAGCCTGATTTCATTAAATCTTTCATCCCTGACGACCGGCGTTTTTGTGTCTACACCCATCAGAATTTGGGTATCTATTTGCCTAGTTAAAGTACCTGTAACTATCACATCATAGGATAATTTTAGCTTACGAAAATGTTCCCCAACCCACTTGGCTTGCATTCTGCCGAGCTCACTTAGGTGATCATAATCCTCTTCTGAAGTAGCATTTTGCTTTGCTTGCCCATGCCGTACTAGCGTGATTTCAGGCATTAGAGTTCCCCTGGATAAAAGTCTAATTAAACTACATCCATTCTGAATCACAAATTTTTAAATTAAGCAAATTAATCTGGATTAATTTGTTTGGCGCAAATAAGTTACCTGTTGTCGGGATTAGTTGACTGATTATCACTCTTTAATGGTGTATACTTACTTCATAGCCGGAGAAAATAATGCCCCAGAAGATTTCTTTTACCTTAGATGGAAAAAAAGTTGAAGCTGATGAGGGTCTAACAATATGGGAAATTGCTAATGGGCGAGGCATAAAAATACCTCATTTGTGTCATAAGCCTACACCGGCTTACCGGCCAGACGGAAATTGTCGGGCGTGTATGGTTGAGATAGAGGGTGAAAGAACTTTAGCAGCGTCATGCATACGTGAACCCACCGAAGGTATGATTGTTTCAACTAATACTGATCGTGCAAAATCTTCACGAAAAATGGTTGTGGAAATGCTTCTTTCTGATCAACCTGAGGCAAGTATTTCCCATGACCGTTCTAGCCATTTTTGGGATATGGCAGAGCAAAATGAAGTTACCGAAAGCCGTTTACCCAAAATTGAAAAAGATCGAGTTCCCTTATTAGACGATAGTCATTTAGCAATGCGTGTTAATCTGGATGCCTGCATTCAGTGTGGGCTTTGCGTTCGTGCTTGCCGTGAGGTGCAAGTTAACGACGTGATTGGAATGTCGGGCCGCGGTCACGACGCATACCCCACATTTGATCTAGCTGATCCTATGGGGGATAGCACATGTGTTGCTTGTGGCGAATGTGTTCAAGCCTGCCCAACAGGTGCACTTATGCCTGCCTCTGTGCTGGATGATCGGCAGATTGGAGATAGTGCAGATTTTGATCGTGAAGTCAAAAGTGTATGCCCTTTTTGCGGAGTCGGATGCCAGGTATCCCTAAAGGTAAAAGATAAAAGAGTTAAATTTGTTGAAGGTATTAATGGCCCTGCAAACGAAGGACGATTATGCGTTAAAGGTCGCTTCGGCTTTGATTACATTCATCATGAGCATCGTCTTATGAAGCCTTTAATACGGCGTGATGACGCTCCAAAAAAAGGTTTAAATGTCGATCCCTACAACTGGCAAGAATTTTTTCGCGAGGTCACTTGGGATGAAGCACTAGATTTTGCTGCGGGAGGTTTCAAAGTTCTAAAAGAAAAAGTTGGCGGTGCATCCGTTGCAGGATTTGGTAGCGCAAAATGCACAAATGAAGAAGCCTACCTTTTCCAAAAATTCATTCGTCAGGGGTTTGGGCATAATAATGTTGACCATTGCACCAGGCTTTGTCATGCGTCTTCGGTCGCTGCGTTGATGGAAAATGTTGGTTCAGCAGCAGTTACTGCGACGTTCAATGAAATTGAAAACGCAGATGTAGCTGTCGTTATAGGCGCCAATCCCATAGAAAACCATCCCGTCGCAGCTACGTATTTTAAGCAATTTACCAAAAGGGGCGGCAAACTAATCGTGATGGATCCTCGAGGACAAGCACTCAAACGATATGCTTCCCACATGCTTCAGTTTCGGCCTGGAGCTGATGTCTCGATGCTCAATGCAATAATGAATGTTATTGTTGAAGAAAAGCTTTATGATAGGCAGTATATTGAAGCATATACTGAAAACTGGGATGCTGAGAAAATGCATCTAGAAGATTTCTCGCCTGAAAAAATGTCTGAAATTTGTGGGATACAAGCCGATGTTCTGCGTGATGTTGCTCGAACTTTTGCAGGGGCAAAAGCAGCGATGATTTTCTGGGGCATGGGTGTTTCTCAGCATATTCATGGTACAGATAATAGCAGATGCCTTATATCCCTCGCTTTAATGACTGGACAAGTCGGTCGCCCTGGGACTGGTCTTCATCCGCTAAGGGGACAGAATAATGTGCAAGGCGCCTCTGACGCTGGATTGATACCAATGTTTCTGCCTGACTATCAAACAGTAACTGATGACGGGGTGCGAAATGCTTTTACGGAAGTTTGGAATTCAGGAGATTTTTCTTCACAGAGAGGACTCACAGTTACCGAAATAATGGATGCTGTTCATCATGGATCAATTCAAGGGATGTATATTCTTGGTGAAAATCCGGCAATGTCCGACCCAGATGTTGAGCATGCTCGTGATGCTCTTTCTAAGCTTAAGCATTTGGTGGTCCAGGATATCTTTCTTACTGAAACCGCAAATTATGCAGATGTTATACTTCCAGCAAGTGCTTTTGCTGAAAAAAATGGTACTGTGACTAATACGAACCGGCAGGTCCAAATGGGACGAAAAGCTATCTCTGCTCCTGGTGAGGCCAAGGAAGATTGGTGGATAGAGGTACAGTTAGCAAAAAGAATGGGACTTAATTGGAGTTATGAAAGCCCGTCTGATGTCTTTGCTGAAATGAAGCTAAATATGCGATCTCTAGATAACATTACTTGGGAACGCCTTGAAATTGAAAATGCAGTGACTTATCCATCCCTTTCAGAAGATGATCCAGGTCAAGCAATTGTTTTTGGAACTGGATTTCCCCGCCAAAATGGACGGGCTCGTTTCACTCCTGCGAGTATCATTGCGCCAGATGATGTGCCAGACACGGACTATCCTATGATACTTACTACCGGCCGTCAGTTAGAGCATTGGCACACAGGTTCTATGACACGAAGATCCAGCGTACTAGATGCTGTTGAGCCTGAGGCAAATTGTTCTATGCACCCTAAAACATTACGTAAATTGGGTATCAAGCCCGGTGGTAATGTTCGTCTTACGACAAAACGTGGAAGCATAGTGGTGATGGCTCGAATGGATCGTGCGGTTTCTGAGGATATGGTTTTTCTACCCTTTGCATACGTAGAAGCGGCGGCAAATATATTGACTAATTCTGCTTTAGACCCTTTTGGTAAAATCCCTGAATTTAAATTTAGTGCAGTTAAGGCAAATAAAGTATAAACCTTACCGATACTAGTACCCAGCTTCAAAATTTACCTGATAGAGCAATGGTTTTCCTTTTTCAAACCTGTCGATATTAGTTGCGATAACCTTTGATGCAGTCTGTGGCCTTGATTCAGAAGCTATGTGAGGCGTAACAGTTATCTTTGAATGCCTCCAAAATAAGTGCTCTGCCGGCAGTGGTTCTTGCCTAAACACATCCAAAGTAGCATGCGCAAGTTTTCCATCATCTAAGCTTTTAAGAAGCGCCTTTTCATCAATCAGTGTGCCCCTTCCTGGATTTATTATTATAGCATTTTTTTTCAAATAAGAGATAGTTTTTGTATTAATAATATTTTCTGTATCGCCAGTAGATGGCAAAAGTAAAATAACGATTTCAGAACCGAGTAGTGATTTTTCTAGCCCCTCAAAACCATGGTGGCATATTACGTGATCAATGGATTTTTTAGTTAAACTCCATCCTCGCACTTTAAAACCAATATTTGCTAATGTACTTGCACACTCAGCGCCAAGGGCTCCTAATCCCAAAATAGTTATGTTCCGGTCGCTTGCTAGTGGAGGTGATGACCAATCTCTCCAGTGCCCGTCTTGCCCAGAAATATGTAAATCAATCCCTAGATGATGTCGCATTACATGACCTAAAACCCATTCTTTCATGCCTTGAGTTAAGCCTTTATCAACCATTCTTGCTAATGGTACTTTTAAAGTCTCATTTTTAACAACATCTTCAACTCCGGCCCATAAATTTAAAACGGCTTTTAGGTTTGTAAAAACTGAAAAATCCTTAATTGAGCTATTGGGAGCATAAATGATATAATCTACTTCCGGCGGGGGTAATTTTTTGGACAATTTATAATCAAGCCCTATTAAATCTAGTTCTTTTTTGAGAGGTCTTTGGTATTGATCCCATCTATCTGTGACTGCGGCGAATAGAATATTTATCATATCACCCCTCGGGGTTTATGTACGTGCGCCGATTGCAATAGCCCAAAGGCTACCATAAGTACTAGTAATGATGACCCACCATAACTAACTAAAGGTAGGGGAACCCCAACAACTGGAGCTAGGCCCATAACCATCGCCATATTTACTGAGAAATAAAGAAAAAAAGTAATCGTTACTCCGTAAATAAGTAGTGATGAGAAACGGTCTTTATTTCGAATAGCAGCTATAATAGCGAACGCTACGATTAAAGTGTAAACTGTCAACAAAGAAATTCCTCCGATAAAGCCAAATTCTTCTGCCAGTGTCGTAAAAATAAAGTCAGTATGTTTCTCCGGTAAGAAATTAAGCCTTGATTGTGTTCCTTGACCAAAACCTCTTCCCGTCCAGCCGCCGGAGCCAAGCGCTATCTTCGATTGAGTAATATGGTATCCTGCTCCTAGTGGATCTGATGATGGATCAAGAAATGTATCAATTCGGCGATATTGATAATCATTCAAAATCTGCCAATCTTTGCCACGACTATTTAAAACAGCCAGGATCCCTCCCATACTTAATGATAAAGCTGCAACAAAATATCCCCAGTGGACCCCAGCTAAAAACATCATTACACCGCCTCCTAGAACAATTAGTAAAGCGGTTCCTAAGTCTGGTTGTTGAAGAACGAGATAAAATGGTAAGAAAATCAGCGCCAGTGGTATTATTATCCATAGCGGCCTTGAAACACGCTTTTCCTGTAACCAATCATAATAGAAAGCTAAAATCATTATTAGTGTAATTTTGGCCATCTCAGAGGGTTGCAAAGTAACAAAACCCAAGTCTAACCATCTTTGCGCGCCCATACCAGTTGAGCCAAAAAACTCGACAAGAACTAACAATCCTAACGAGGCTAAATAAGCTAAGACGGACATACTTTTCCAAAACCAAATTGGAACCATTGCAACGCTGATCATAAGAGCAAATCCTACGAAAAAGCGCTTAAGTTGTGCAGAAGCCCATGGATACCAACTATTACCAGCTACAGAGGTCAACATGATAATGCCTATCGCCCCTGCAGCGCATAGAAGTAAAATTATTGGCCAATTCAAAAAAAATAGTTTGCGAAAGCCTCTTGGGACAGCCCTGATTTTGTATTCGAGATAAGTCATACTTTGTTTTTTCTAAACATTTCTAACTCTTTCAGCACTTCTCCCAGTTTATTCTGTTGCTCGAGGACTGCCGGTCGATCTTTGGCGGGATAAACTTCCAAAGGCGGCTTTCCTTTGAAAAGTGCTTGCAAAGTTATATCGCGAGCAATTGGAGCAGCTGATCTTGAGCCGGCGCCGCCATGTTCCACTACAACTGAAACGGCTATTTCTGGGTTATTATAGGGCGCAAAATTAATGAAAAGTCCATGATCTCTTCGTTTCCAGGGTAGGTCTTCGTTTTTGGTTACGCCACTTTCTCTTTCTTTATCTGTTATATTTCGAACCTGGCTGGTGCCAGTTTTGCCTGCAATACGATACGCATCACTTATGACGCGTGATCCATAGGCAGTTCCTCTCCGGTCATTGCTAGCTTGGAAAAGTGCTTTTCTTACAATTTTAAGATGAGATTTTTCTATATCCAAATCTTGAATATTTTTTAAATTATGAATATTTTGGCCATTGATTGACTTAGTTAATATCGGATTAACGTTTCGGCCACTTGCCAAACGAGCAGCCATAACAGCTAATTGAAGTGGCGAAGAAAGGACATATCCTTGTCCAATTGATGCATTCACCGTGTCACCGATTAGCCATTCTTGATCTCTATTATTTAGCTTCCATTCCCTACTGGGTATCAGACCTTTTGTGATCGCCGACATTGGAACGTCATGTTTTACTCCCAATCCGAGTTTTATTGCCATTTTATTTATTCGATCAATCCCAACCTTAAGTGCTAATTCATAGAAATAAACATCGCAACTTTCACTCAGCGATTTTGCCAGGTTCATCTCACCATGGCCACCTTTTTTCCAACAATGAAAAAATCTATTAGAAACCTCGATTTTTCCATCGCAGGAAAAAGAATCCTTTGTCCCAATAACTCTTGCCTCTAAAGCGGCAAGTGCAGTTACGATCTTAAAGGTCGATCCTGGCGGGTAAGCGTCTTGCACAGTTTTTGAAGCCAACGGCCTAAATTCATTATCCCGAAGTTCATTGAAATCTGAATAGGAAATGCCTTTTACAAACTTATTTGGATCGTAACTCGGAGAAGAAGCAATAGCGAGAATTTCACCATTTTTACAATTCATAACTACTGCAGAGGCACTTTCTGAGCCAAGCCTGGCTTGAATATATGATTGTAACTCCGAATCTACAGTTAGCTGGATATGATTACCTGGCTTTCCTTCTTTCCTATCAAGATTTCTCATAACGCGGCCCAGAGCATTTACCTCTACTTTCATTACACCCGCTTCACCTCTCAAAACATCCTCATAATGTTTTTCGATGCCTACTTTGCCAACTTGAAATCGAGGGATTTTTAAAAGTGGATTGGTCTCGTTTCCTCTCTTAAGATCATTATCGCTCACTGGTCCAACATAACCTACAACATGTGCATAGCTCTTAAGAGAAGGATATACCCTAGATAAGCCCTGTTCCACAGATACTCCGGCTAAAATAGGTGTATTTGCTGCAATCCTAGCTACTTCGGCAAAACTTAGTTGATCGCGGACCGTTACTGGTAAAAAGGGAGCACTTCTTTCAATTTCTTCAAGTACTCTTTTTGCATCGCTTTGCGATATTTTTATAAGATTACTCAAAGCATATAATGTTTGTTCGATATTTCCTGCGTCTTCTTTTACAATAGTAATTCTGAAACTTTGTTCATTTCGTGCTATAACTTTCCCATTGCGATCATATACTTCTCCTCTGGGAGGAGCGATAAGTCTTATATTAATTCTATTCTCATCAGCCAGTAATCGATATTCGCTTGCTTCCTCAACCTGTAATTTTCGCATTCTAAAGGCAAGGCCGGTTATAAAAGCAATTTGTAAACCACCAACAATTAATCCTCGCCTAGATAATTTCGCATAACTTTTTTGATTTAATTGAATTCTATCTGACATAATAATTAATCATTGGATTTTCTTTTCAGAATCTGCAGGATCCAGTTTATCAAAGCTTCCAATAAGTATCGAAAAGATTGGGTATAGAGCCAACGTAAATAATATTTCCATTAGAGTTAATCTGAAACCTGCAGATGGAATTAATAACAAAACTGAAATAAAGTAATAAAGCAGGAGAATAAGAGTTAAGCATGTCGCAATGCTACCCCAGCCGAACAACAAGGCGATTTCTTCCTGATTTTGAAATTTTCTTTTTAAAAAATTAAAGCCAAGCACAGTCATGAATGACATCAAACCTGGTGGGCGCATAAGAAAAAAATCTTCTATCAAAAAAATTATTGCAATGAGAATACTAGATATGAATTCAGGCCTTTTGGTAACTATAGCAGCAAAAAATACTAACAGAACATTTGGTCCTGACCAAGTCTGTGGTATTGTCTGCAAAGGTAAAATTTGGAAAAAAATGATTAACAAACCAATACAAAAGTACCCAATTTGATGAACAAAACTTTTTAAATTCATATTTATGTCCCGTTTGTCATCGTGCTTTGACCGTCAGGCAAGGGCTTCTTATTTTTTTCTATAATTAAGCTGCCTGGGTTATCAATTACCTCTGTTCCAAAATTTCTCAAAACTCTCAAAAATTCAAGTCTTTCATAATCAGCTGAAAGCCTTACCCTTAATCTGCCGGAGGGGTCTAAGGCCAGCCTTCCAATTAGAAGATTTGGCGGAAAAACTCCACCGCTACCAGAGGTTTCAACCCGGTCTCCAGGCCTAACCAGATCTGTATTTTCTAAAAACTCAACAGTTGGGGCAATTGTATTATCTCCAGAAATTAGGGCTTGCTGCCCGGAAGGTTGGATAGTTGCAGGAATAATAGAGGCTGTATCTGTTAGTAATAAAACACGAGCCGTTTTACTACCTACGCCCGCAATGCGGCCAACCAACCCTAGCCCATCCATAGCTGCCCAGCCATCTTGAATGCCGTCTTGGATCCCAACATTTACAAGAACTGACTGGCGAAATGGGGAGCCGCTGTCAGCTAAAACAATGCTGGAAATATGAGTTAGTTTAGGATCAAGTTGAAGGTTGTTTAAATCTAATAATCGTGCATTTTCTTGTTCCAATTGAAGGGCTGCTTCTTTCCAGCTTTTCATCTGCTGCAGCTCTCTTCTAAGCTCTTGATTTTGCTCATATAAAGATTGATAACTTCTAAAATCTTGGGTAATTCGGACTAGGCTAGTTACAGGTGCCATAACCCACTCAAATTTTGGTAAAATAGAGTCAATCACTTCAGCTCTAAGTTTCTCTACACGTGGGCTATCCACACGCCAAAGTAAAAACAGAGCGGCTAGCAAGAATATAATTATACCGGTAGCCAAAAATCTAATTGGTGCTAAGGTATCCACTTCTTTTGGATTAGGCCTTGCCAAGTTGTCCTCTTTAGAGCTGGTGTGGGTTAACTATCATAGTCTATTGCATGTCTTAGTTGTTTTTCATACTCTAGCGCTTTACCAGTACCCATTGCGACACAATTTAAACTTTCGTTTGCAATGGAAACAGCAAGACCTGTTCTTTCTCTTAAAGCTAAATCTAGATCTCCAAGTAATGCTCCCCCGCCTGTTAACATTACACCTCGATCGACAATATCAGCAGCTAAGTCTGGGGGCGTTACTTCCAGTGCCGTCATTACGGCCTCACATATTTGTTGGACAGGTTCCCCAAGCGCTTCTGCTACTTGGGATTGTGATATTTCGGTTTCCCTTGGAACACCTGTAAGCAAGTCGCGGCCTCGGATCATCATAGACTCTCCGCGTCCATCATCTGGCATTCTGGCAGTACCTATAGAAGTTTTAATTCTCTCTGCTGTGCTTTCACCAACTAGCAAGTTCTGTTGCCTTCTTAGGTAACTAATTATAGCCTCATCCATTCTATCTCCGCCTACTCGAACTGAGCGAGCATAGACGATATCTCCTAGTGATAGAACGGCAACCTCGGTAGTACCTCCTCCAATATCAACTACCATACTTCCTGTTGGATCGGTGATTGGCATTCCCGCCCCAATAGCTGCTGCAATTGGTTCAGCGATCAACCCTGCTCTCCTGGCGCCGGCAGAAAGTACGGATTGACGAATTGCTCTTTTCTCAACTGGGGTAGCTCCGTGGGGAACACACACTATAATTTTTGGCTTGGAAAACGTTGTTCTTTTATGCACTTTCCTTATGAAATATTTAATCATTTCTTCAGCAACATCAAAGTCTGCGATTACTCCATCTCTCATAGGACGGATTGCCTCTATACTTCCAGGAGTCCTCCCAAGCATTAACTTGGCGTCTTCTCCAAATGCGAGAGCTTTTTTTTGGCCGTCCTTAACTTGATAGGCAACAACTGATGGT
>CEUK01001709.1_pt1 | contig 11443 bp, 14 predicted proteins | sample 356451 | NCBI WGS metagenome assembly CEUK01 (sample SAMEA2622843, study PRJEB7988) | marine metagenome | isolation source: saline water (ENVO:00002010), including
TAATTTTTCGGCTTATCAATTAGTTCTTGAAAAGTGTAAATATTCGCATTTTTCTTGTTTAATTGAGATACTTTCGGCTACGATAAAAATGCGCAAATTCCTTTTGGGAGTGTGGCGGAATTGGTAGACGCGCCGGACTTAAAATCCGTCGAGCGCTTTAGCTCGTGAGGGTTCAAGTCCCTCCACTCCCACTTATTTTTTTTCTATAATGAAATAAATATAACGATGACTTTTTTAAGTAGGTATATTATTAAAAAGGTTAGTTAATTTTTAATGGAAAATCTATTAAATAATCCATTTTTAACAGTAGCAGCTTATTTAGTTATTCTTACTTTATATTTAGCCATAATCCCATTGTCTCTTTATTATTGGATGAACAATAGATGGAATGTTATGGGTAAATTTGAAAGGCTAGGAATTTATGGTTTGGTTTTCCTCTTTTTCCCAGGTCTTATTCTCTTTGCACCATTTTTAAATCTTAGATTAAATGGAGAGGAAAAGGGAAATTAATTGACAAAAGGAAAGGTTATTCAAATAGGATTTCTGATTGCTATTCTGGGATTCATCATTGTTAAATCAGCTCCTCTATTGGGATTTGATAATGTCATAAATACTTCAATTTCGAATTTCATTTTGATAAGTATAGTAATGATATGGATACTATCCTATGGTTATAGAGTTACTAGTGGAAAAATGACTTTCATGGAGCAAAGAAAACGTTACAGAAAAAAATATGATGAGGTTATGGAAGAAAAATTGAAAATTAAATTTGATAATCTCTCTGATGAGGAACAAGAAAAATTACTTAAAAAGATTGATAAATAAATATTTATATTATCCATGAGTGAGTTTAAAATACTGATTAACAACAACCTATGTTATGCTCACAATTAATAGATGAGGTTAAAGAATTGTCACTTATAGGTAATAAATTTGAAGATTTAAAAGAAACAAAAAAATTGGCTTTAATGCCTTTTTTGATGGCAGGGGATCCAAGTTTGGAAATAACTTCAGAGATCTTAATGATTTTGCAAGAGAAAGGGGCTGATCTGATTGAATTAGGCATACCTTATAGTGATCCTCTTGCAGATGGTCCTATTATCCAACTTTCTGCTTCAAGAGCATTGAAATCAGGAACTACAATAATTAGGGTTTTGAATTTATTAGAGTCTTTAAGAGGTAAATTAAATATTCCTATTATTCTATTTACTTATTTCAATCCATTATTAAGTTTTGGTTTTAATGTTTTTTGCGAAATGGCTGCTAATTCAGGAGTGTCTGGTTTAATCATACCTGATCTACCTCTTGAGGAGGCCTCTGATTTTTCTGAAATTGCTCAAGAATATTCATTGGATTTAATATTACTAGTTGCACCTACTACACCTTTGGAGAGAATGAAAAGGATATCTCATATGACAAAGGGTTTCACTTACCTAGTGAGTGTGACTGGTGTAACTGGAGAAAGAAATCAGTTAGAAAATCGAGTAGAAAAACTTATTAAAGAATTAAAAAATATCAGCTCTAACCCAGTGGCTGTAGGATTTGGAATATCTTCACCTAATCATGTAAAAAAAGTCCAGCAGTGGGGAGCTGATGGAGTAATAATTGGCAGCGCATTTGTTAAGAGAATTTGTGAATCTGATAAAAATTTGGTAGTTAGAGAAGTAGGGCAGTTTTGTGAAGAATTGAGATCAGCTGCTGATGAACAGATTTGAAATTATTACTTATTTTTGCTCAGTTTTATTAATAATTAGCCTTTAGTCTCTTAATTTATTTTAATTACTCATAAATCTATCATTATGATTAATGTTAACAAAATAAATTTTCTACTCTTCGCTATCGCCAGCAGGTAAAAGTCTAATTTGCTTTCTTCCAAGCTTTATTTCAAATTCATCGCCTGCTTTTAAATCTAAAAGTGCTGTATATGCCTTGCCAATTAAAAGATTTCCATTGCCTTGGACTGTAGCGACATAACTTAATTTTCTTCCGCCCTTACCAATACCCGAGACTCCAGAATCTCCAAGGTTTACCCCTTTAGCTTCAAGAAGTGCCTCATAAAAAGCGGTGAAATTTAAACGTTCGCTACCATTTTTTTTTGTGGATACATAGCCACATGCACGAACGAGATCCGACTTGCTAACATCACCAAGTTCTTTAACTTTAGCAAGCAGATCACTACCAGTGAGCATAATAAGTAATAATAAGATCTACTTAAATAACATAGCAATGAGCACCTTATTTATGCAAATATATATATTAAATTAATTAAATAATTTATCTTATATTATGGAGAAATTTATAGTTTGGGGTAAATATTGTGAAGACGCAATTAACAAAAGAGAAGAATTTAGAGATGAACATTTAAGAAGACTTTATGAACTTAAAGAAAAGGATATTCTAATTACTTTGGGACCAACTAAATGCACAAAATATTTATTTGGTATATTTAATGCTACTAATAAAGATTATTTAAAAAATCTACTAGAGGAAGATATATATTGGAAAAAAGGTATATGGATTAATTTAGAAATTTATCCTTGGACGCAGGTTTTTTAATATTGGATTTGATTTAAGAGTTTTTGCTAGAATATAATTTAGTCTTTTTAAAGATATATATATTTTTTTAAATTACTATTATAACTTAATAAATTTATAAAATTTTTGTAAGTATATTTTTATAAAAGAATTTTATAAATCTAAGTTTAAAATATATGTAATTTAATTATAAATAAGATTGATTAATTAATATTTTATTATTTACTATAATCTAAATCCATTCTATCCATTAAACCATCAATTGTATCAATATCTACTTTATAGTTTATATCTAATTGGTTAAAAGGTTCTTGATCTTTTTTAACTTGTGAAATAGGAGTATTAATATTTAACCAACTTTGTTCAATCTTGATAAGGTGTTTTGCAATATTAAAAAGACCGCCTTTTTTATATAGATCTTGAAGTTTATTTTTTATTTCTGGAGCTCTACTAGAGTTAATATTAAGTTTATTAGCTAAGTCTTTTTGAGTATATCCGTGAATTTTTAACCAGTCTTTAATGAATAACATCAGCTTGGCTTCCTCTTCCATAGATAATTTTTTCATAATTAGAATTTAAATAATTGATTCAATCTTCTTTCGGCCCTTATCCTTATGGAAGGTGTTAAGTATTTACTCCAGATGCTAAGAACGGCTGTAAGAGCAACAAAATCATCACTAAAACCGACTAATGGCATAAAGTCTGGGAAGAGGTCAAAGGGCATAATAAGGTAAGCTAATGCCGCCATAAGAGATACTCTTACTTGAGGAGGAGTTAGAGGGTCCATCGCCATTTCTAATACTTCTAAGGCAGGCTTTGCAATAGTTCTTCCCGCTTTTATTAGAATTTGTAGAACAAGGTTTGAATCTATAGTGGAACTATCAATAACTTCTGCCTCATAAATTTTATTACTGCTTTTTTCATTACTGTTGATCATTTTATTGTAAAAATTTCTAGTTTAAAAAATATTTGATTTAATTTATACTATCAACCAATCCATTTTGAATACCAGCTTTTCTTAATTTTCTCAGTGCTCTTTGAACTACCTGTCTACAATATTCTCTACTACAACTCATATGCCTAGCTACTTCAGCTAATGTTCTCCATTCGTTTGAACCATCTAATCCGAATCTTAAACTGACAATCTTTCTCTCTTTTTCTGTTAAGTTTGCTTTGTCTAATAATTTCCAAGCAGAATCTGTCCTTTCAGCTAATTCTGCTAATTCCATTGGTGGAGTTTGTTCACTTGGAAGAATATCAACTAGCTCGGAGGGGTCTGATTTGGATTTTACAGTACCTTGAAGACTAACAGTAATACTTCTCAATTCGCATGAAAGTAGTTCATCAACCTCTTCCTTTGAGATTTTCATTTCTTCTGCTAACTCAAGACTTGAAGGGGGGAATCCTTTCATCTGCATAAGTTTGGATTTAGCAGATCTTAATTTAGTTAATTTCTCATTTATATTTACAGGGATTCTAATTGTCCTGCTTTGAGTTGATAAAGCTCTGTTTAAACCTTGTCTAATCCACCAATAAGCATAAGTCGAAAATCTATGGCCTCTAGATGGATCATATTTTTCAACAGCTCTAGTAAGACCAAGTGTACCTTCTTGAATTAAATCTAATAATTCTAAACCCTTCCCTTGGTAACGTTTTGCCAGATTTACTACAAGCCTAAGATTAGCAGTAATCATTGCATCTTTGGCTTTTTCTCCAATTCTTATTGTTTTTTTCTCAAGTTCAGAGTATTCACATTCAGGCCCCTTTCCTCCAGCGGATTGACATCTATTAATGAGTAGCAACATCTCTTGGACTTTTCTACCCATAGTGAGTTCCTTTTCAGGAGTCAATAATTGATGACGACCTATTTCTCCAAGAAAATCGCTTAATGAACTCACGATTTACACCTTTGCAAGTACTTTTAACTTAAGGTCTAATTGGTAAGATGCTATACATGTAATAAATAATTAATAATAAATTAATAAAAAAAAAAGAATTCAATTATAAAGTTTTTTGATATTTGAAAAAAAAATATTCAATTTAATATTTATTTTCTTCTTGAGTTAAGAATATCAAGGACTTCTCTCCAGCTCACACCCTTGTGAAGAAGGGCTACTTGAAGGTGATATAAAAGATCGGCCGCCTCACTTGCAATTGATTTTTTCTCATTTTCCATACATGCCATTACAAATTCAGCTGACTCCTCACCGATTTTCTTAAGAATTGTATTACTTCCTTTTACTAACAATTGATTGGTGTAGCTTCCTTCCTTAGGAGAAATTGATCTCTCATAAAGTGTGTTGAATAAATCCGAACATGTGTTAGAAACTGGGAGGGCTTTTCTTTGTTTCTGTTTTTTAGAGGTGTAAATAATTTCATTAAAAAAACAACTCCTCTCACCTGTATGACATGCTCCATCTCCATGCTGCTCTATGGATAGAAGTATGGCATCAGCGTCGCAATCATATCTAATCTCCTTTAAAGATTGGGTATTACCACTTGTAGCACCTTTTCTCCAAAGCTCAGATCTTGATCTGCTCCAATAATGAACTTCTTTAGATTCAAGTGTCTTTTTTAGTGATTCTTGATTCATCCATGCAAGCATTAAAATTGAACCATCAAGCCAATCTTGCGCAATAGCAGGAACTAATCCATTGCTGTCATAGCGAAGATCTTTTAAGGAGAAGTTTTCTGAATAAGTCATTATGTTTAATATTTTAAGTCCTGAATACTTCTATTTTCTAAAATTCTAGTAATAATAAGGTAATGTCAATCATTTCTTCACAATTTTCCTGTAGTAAAAGTTATGAGGATTTCCCATGCTCTCATAGGCAATGGCAACACGATGGCCATTGTAGATATGTTCATGGTTACTCAAGATCATTTACTTTTTGGTTTATGGCGACAGAATTAGATAATAATGGTTTTGTGGTTGACTTCTCTAGTTTGAAATCACTAGAGAAAAGACTAAGAGGGCATTTTGATCACACTTTTTTAATAAATCAAGATGATCCATTGTTACATTACTGGCGAGAGCTTCATGGATTAGGTGCTTTGGATTTAAGAATTATGGAGAATGTTGGAATGGAATTTTCATCAAAATTGATTTGGAATTGGGCAAATGAATATTTGTATGAGATAGATAATGGAAGATCATGTTGCTGGAAGACCGAATCAAAAGAGAATAGAAGTAACTCTGCAACTTTTAGTGAATTGCCTACTTGGTACAAAAAATAAAGCAGCTTAAATTAACTAAGTTTAAAAAAGAAATTTCTTAATATTTTTTTAATTTACAAAAATCTCTTCATTTCTAACCATTATTTCAACTGTATTTTTACTCTCATAATGATTTTTAAGAATATTATTAGCAATATCTGTTTCAATCTCTTTTTTGATTATTCTTTTGAGAGGTCTAGCTCCATATACATGATCAAAACTTCTGTTTATAAGTAAATTAAAAGCTTCATCTGAAATTATTAAACTTAAATCCTTTTTTTCTAATCTACTCTCTAGATTTCTAAACTCAAGTTTTGCAATCTCAGAAAGTTCACTCTTACTCAGGCTGTTAAAAATTACTATTTCATCTAATCTGTTTAGAAATTCAGGTTTAAAAAATTTTTTTAATTCTAAATCTATTACTTTTTTAATTTCATCTTGAGTTTCATGTCTTATAGATAAGTCAACAATAGATTGTCCGCCTAAATTACTTGTTAGAACAATTATTGAATTTTTGAAACTTATAGTTCTTCCCTGCCCATCAGTGATAATTCCATCGTCAAGTACTTGTAAAAGGATATCTAAAATATCTTTATGCGCTTTTTCTATTTCGTCGAGAAGTATTAGTGAATACGGGTTTTTACGGATTGCTTCAGTTAATTGACCTCCTGATTCAAAACCTAGATATCCAGGAGGAGCACCAATAATTTTGCTTACAGAATGTTTTTCCATAAACTCTGACATATCTAATCTAATTATGGAAGAATCGGAATCAAAAATTATATTTGAAGTCACTTTGCTAAGTTCAGTTTTACCAACACCTGTTGGTCCTAGAAATAAAAAGCTAGCTATTGGCCTATTGGGATCATTAAGACCCGTTCTTGACCTTTTTATCGAGTCAGCAACAGCTATTATTGCTTTCTCTTGACCTATAATTTTCTTTTTTAAGATGGTTTCAAGTTTTAGAAGCTTTTCTTTTTCAGATTTATTTAGGTTATTTACTGGAATCGATGTCCATTTTGAGACAACTTCAGCAATATCGTTGAATGTAACTTCTTGTCTTAATAGGCTTTTATTTCCGTTCTGATAATCATTTTTTAGATTGCTACTTTTTGATTTTAATTTTTTTTGTAATTCAATTAATACTCCAAATTCTAATTCTGCAGCTTTATTGAGATCAAAATTTCTTTTGGCTTGTTCTATTTGTAATTGAGTAGATTCAATTTCTTCTTTTATGTTACTTATTTCATCGATATCCTTTTTTTCTCTTTTCCATTGCAAATTTAGATCATTTTGCTTTTCCTTAAGGATTTGCAATTCTTTATTAATTTTTTCTAGCCTCTCTAAGGATGAAGTATCTGATTCTCTTTTTAAAGATAAATTCTCCATCTCTAATTGCAATACTTTTCGGTCAATTTCATCTATCTCTTCTGGTTTAGATGTGATAATCATATTTAATCTTGATGCCGCTTCATCAATTAAATCAATTGCTTTATCAGGGAGAAATCTATCATTTATATATCTTTCGCTTAAGTGGGAAGCTGCAACTAAAGCATTGTCAGAAATTCTTACTCCATGATGTACCTCATATTTTTCTCTAAGTCCTCGTAAAATTGAAACTGTGTCCTCCACCGATGGAGCATTGATTTTGATTTTTTGAAACCTTCTTTCTAGAGCTGGATCTTTTTCAATATTTTGTTTATGTTCATTTAAAGTTGTTGCTCCAATACATCTCAACTCACCTCTGGCAAGCATTGGTTTTAATAAATTACTCGCATCCAATGATCCTCCACTAGCTCCTGCACCTACTACTGTGTGTATTTCATCAATGAATAAAATTATTTTGCCCATAGATGCCTTTACAATTTTCAGAACATCTTTAATTCTTTCTTCAAACTCACCGCGATACTTAGCCCCAGCAAGTAAAGAACCCATATCCAAAGAAATTAATTGACGGTTGTGAAGAGACGAAGGAACATCACTATTTACTATTCTTTGTGCAAGGCCTTCTACTATAGCCGTTTTACCAACTCCAGGTTCTCCAATTAAGACCGGATTGTTTTTTGTTCTCCTACTCAAAATCTGAATTGTTCTTCTTATCTCTTCATCTCTACCAATTACTGGATCTAATATTCCATCTCTCGCTGATTTTGTTAGATCAATACCAAATTTTTCAAGGGGGTCCTTATGATTTTTATTTTCATTGTTTGTTTCTTCATTAAATTCCATATTAATAAATTCTAAAAATTCATGATTAGTCTTTTTATTAGAAATTAACACACCAATATTTTCATCATAAACAAGTCCAGATAGTAAATGCTTAGTAGAAATAACTTCTTCGTGTAAATAATTTTTTATTTCTTCTGCTTTTAAGAAAGTTTTATGAAGATTATTTCCTATATAAATATTCTCTTGCTTATTATTCATTTTTCCCTTTTTATTTATAAGTAAATTTAATGTTTGTATTAGCTGGTTAATTATTAAGCCATTCTTTTCAAGAATTTTTCTTATTAATTTTGAATTTTCTAAAATTGATAACATCAAATGTTCCGAATCAACATATTGAAAATTATTCGATTGAGCTAATTTTTTTGAATATAAAAAAATACTCCAAGCATTTTTTGTAAATATACTTGAAGTAATATTCATTTGTATTGAGAAATGTGATCAGGAATAAAAAAACCACTCACAAAAGTGAGTAGTTTTAAGAAAGTTATAATGATATTTATTCAACTATAACTTTTCCTACCATTCCAGCACCTCTGTGAGGTTCACAGTAAAATTCATAAGTGCCAGCAGTCGTAAAAGTCTCTTCCCATGATTCACCTGGAGCGAATGCAAGATCAGCATGACTTAATTCTTCATGACCGTCGAATACAGCATTGTGTGGTGCCAATTTGTTGTTGATAAATTTTACTGTATCACCTTCGCTAATGTTGATAGTACTAGGTTCAAAAGCTAGCATTCCAGCATCTGTACCAAGCTTAACTTCAACTGTTGCAGCTGAAGCTGATGACATTCCCAAACCAAAGCTTAAAACTATTGCAAAGAAACCTGCAAAAATGGAGCGTAACATAATTTAAATAGACTTTAGTTTATTTTACAAGGTATTGGTAACTAAACTGCGAGAATTTTAATTGATATTACATCTTGGTAACTTTGCTAATCTAATAACCTTTCTAAGAGTCTTTGCATAACTTTTTACGCCTAAGGATTCAGGCGTGGTAATAGGTTTATGATTGAAATTATATTTTTTGATACTAAATGTATCCCAACTAGTTGCCTGAATTGGTAATACTTTTAATAATATTTTTATTATTCGTTTTTTTAATGGAATAGAAAAATATCTTTTCATCCCACTATTTTTTAAGAGAATATTTATAGCTTCGTCAATTGTTATATAGTTTTGTCCAACTACAAAATTCTTAAAGCCCTCATCTTTCCCCTCAATTACTTTTTTTAAAAGAGAACCACATATTTGAGCGATATCCCTTGCATGTATGAAGTGAAATTTTGAATCAATTCTAAAGAATCTAGCTATCCAAAGCCATCTTTGAGCTTGTTTTAATCCCTGAGTAAGATAACTAGCTGGGTATTCACTTTTTTTATCAAGTGTCCCGCCAAAAACTAAAGTAGGAAAAATAACATATGTTTTTTTAGAGAAATCACTCCCTCTTAGCCACTCATAACACTGATATTTTGTTTGGATATATTCTGTTCCATAAATTAATGACTCTCTCATTAACTCTGTTTTTTCATCCAGTATGCTTGCTGTGGAGAAATAAATGATTTTTTTTAATTTTTTTTCATCTAGTAAACCAAGAAGTTGTTCAAAAGCGATAATATTTACCTCATAAGCTCTTTTAGGATCTCCCCATGCTGTAGCTGTATGTATTACATAATTTATTTTGCTAATTTCATCTTTGAATTGTTTACAGTTCCTAATATCGGAAACAAGAAGATTTATCTTTTTATTGCTTTTAATTGATAGCGGTAATTTTTTAGGGTCTCTAACCATTAAATATAATTTAAAGGAAGTATTCTCTAAAAACCAGTCAGTTAGATATCTTCCAACACATCCATTTGCGCCCGTAATTAGTAGCTTTAAATATGCCAAATCGAATACTAGTAAGTTAAGCTTTTACCATGATCAAAAAAAGTTTTTGCACTTTCCTCTGGAGTCCCTGGCAAAATTCCATGACCAAGATTCAATATATATTTTTTGTTTTTAACTTTTGAAAATGTATCATTAATTCTCTCTATTATTGATTCTTTATCACCAAAAAGTATTCCTGGATCAATATTTCCCTGTATACCTATATTATTCGGTAATCTTTTAGATGCATCTTCAATGTCAACAGTCCAATCTAAAGAAACTATATCTACGCCACTTTGTGCCATTCGTTCAATAATACCTGCGCTCCCTGAGATATATAAAATAATAGGAGTATTTGGATATTCTTTTTTAACTATATCTACTAATTTCTTTTGATATGGACCTGCAAATTTATCATAATCTTGAGGACTTAATTGTCCGGCCCATGAGTCAAAAATTTGAACTACTTCAGCCCCCGATTCTATTTGATATTTTAAATATTCTCCAATGGAGATTGCAAAATGATCTAAAAGTTTATGCAATATAGCTGGCTCTCTAAATGCCATTGATTTAATAATTGAATAGTTCTTACTACTTTTCCCCTCCACTACATAAGCAGCTAAAGTCCATGGTGCGCCTACAAATCCTAGAAGTGTGGCATTCTTTCCAATATCTTTTTTTAATGAATTCAAAACCTGCCCAACGAAACTCAAACTTTCGCCTGGAATTAATTTTCTTAAATTGGTAATTTGATTAATATTCCTTATTGGATTTTCAATAATTGGTCCTTTGCTCTCTATGATTTCAAAGTTTATTCCCATTCCAGGAAGAGGGGTTAATATATCTGAAAATAGTATTACACCATCAGGTTGAAATTCGCGAAAAGGTTGCATTGAAATTTCATAAGAGAGATCAGGGTTCTCTGATCGTTCCCTAAAACTTGGATATTTTTCTCTTAAATCCCTATAGATTTTCATATATCTTCCTGCTTGTCTCATCATCCAAACAGGAGGTCTTTCTACTTCATTACCTAAAGCGGCATTGAGAAGTAATGGCAAATTTTCACCCATCATTTAATACAAAAAATTTGTTTAAAGAAAACCTTTAAATTAAAATAATACAACGTAAAGATGATTAAATTGATTATCTATACAAATTTTTGAAATACTAATGCAAAAATCAATCTCTATTTTCTGGGATATGTTTAAACACACTCACGCTTAATGGAGGTAATGAAAGATCTAGTGAATTTTCATAATTATGAATATTATATGAAATTGTTTCTTTACCCCCATAATTTCCTTGATTACTACCGCCATAAATAGAAGCATCAGAATTAAATAGCTCCTTGTATAAACCTTTTAATGGAACACCAACTTTATAGGATTCATGAAAATTAGGTGTAAAATTTGCTACTACGACTAACCATTCTTCAGTATCTTTTTCTCTTCTCATAAAACTGATTACAGAATTAGATTTATCATTGCAATCTATCCATTGAAATCCGTATGGGTCAAAATCATTTTTCCACAGAGCAGGTTCTCTTTTATATAGTTTATTCAGATCATCTATTAGATTTCTGATGCCCAAATGTGG
>CEUK01186587.1_pt1 | contig 11443 bp, 9 predicted proteins | sample 356451 | NCBI WGS metagenome assembly CEUK01 (sample SAMEA2622843, study PRJEB7988) | marine metagenome | isolation source: saline water (ENVO:00002010), including
CTAGAGAGTGTCCGCCAATGGATAAGCCAGAATACGCTTTCATTGGAAGGTCTAACGTTGGAAAATCATCATTGATCAATATGATAGTTGGAAGGCTAAGTATGGCTAAAATTTCCAGCACTCCAGGAAAGACTCAACTCATAAATCACTTTGAGATTAATCTTCCTAAAAAAGGTGATAACGATAACTCTTGGTACCTAACCGATTTGCCAGGTTTTGGCTATGCCAAAGTCAGTAAAAAGGATAGGGTGAAGTGGGAGAAGACTTCAAAGCAATTTCTTGAAGGAAGAACAAACCTAATGTGTACAATGATGCTTTTAGATAGTAGGTTGAAGCCTCAAAAAGTCGATTTAGACTTCATGGCTTACATGGGTGAAACAGGTCTGCCTTTTGTGATGGTATTTACAAAAGTTGACAAACTCAATAAAGCTGAAAAGGCAAAATTCCTTTCAGATTATCAGGCAGAAATGTTGAAACAGTGGAGTAAGATGCCACCTGTATTTGTGACTTCTTCTGAGACAAAAGAAGGGAGGGAGGAGTTGCTAAACTTTTTTGAGCAGACTAACTCACTCTTCTAATACACCAACTCTTTTGGCTAGTTCCGTAGTGAAGCCTCTGACTGCTTCAGCGTGAGCTTTGTCGTTTGTTGCACGCTCGAATGTGTCCGCAAGTAGCATCATGCTTTGGCATACAAAATGCCTCATTTCTTCTACGCTCATCTCCTTAGTCCAAAGGTCCATATTCATAGTTGAGGTTTTCTCTTCGTCCCAAAAAACAAGTGTCATTGCTTTAGCACTACGATCTTCAATTTTTTCATTTGGGGCTGTCCAATGAATTCCAGTTGGAACGTGGTTTTCATCTGTTTCTACTTTAATTTCAATCTTGTTTTCTGCCATGATTATGGTCTGTAAGTTCTCAAAAATGCTGATGGATCTCTTTCGTCAAACAGCTCTTCAATTGAAGTGTCAGAATTTTCAATCATATAATCCTCAATAATCTGCCACCCCATCCAAATGCCTAATTTATCTGGACTCTCTTGAGGGATTGAACCTGCTTTTGTAAATGGTCCTTCAGTTAGCCATCTGTTGTAAACAGTTCTGTTTGTTTCGAAAATCACATCTGATGGTTGAAGCTCCATCCAAATTGATTCTTCATTTGCTTTTGCCCATTCTAAATCACTTGGAGTCCAGTCCATCAAAAGATGTTCGTGTAGATGAGGCATACATTTATGAGTAAGCCAAAGCACCTTTCCCCAATACAATATGTCGTCTGATAACATTCTACCAGTGTATCCTCTATTTTGGAAATTAACTAGCATCCAACCTCTAAAAGCGTTCGCAGAAAGTAGGTCTGGATGCATTCTTAATCTTCGATATTGAGGGAAAATATCTGGTGGTAACATATCGTAGATTGGATGTTCATGCCCCATAAACCATTCAAGACCTATTGCAAGGTTTTCTTCTCTTGGATACACAGCATAGTTAAAGCCACTATACATTAAAATGACATCTGGAGTGGGTTCAGTTGGCATTAATGCATGTAGCCTTTTAAATCCATTTTCTAAGTCAATTGAAATCTGATCTATTTTATCCTGATTGGCCGATGTGGTATCTAAAGCTGCTAGTGTTTCAACTGTGCTCGGATGTGATAGAAATGTTCTTAATTCACGAATAGTTGCAGTGTCATTAAATGCACCTAGTTTCAGGATGTCTTCGGAGTAATCAGCCCAAAACTCACCATACACTCTTATAAGTTTTGCTACAGAAGCAGTGTCAGTATCAGGTAAGTCTTGAATGTCACTATAAAATTTCCTCACTCTAAACTCCCTACCTAGGTCAACATTATCTGGGTTAACCTCCCATTTATCGCTTGCACATGATGTAAGGATAAGTATCAAGATTGTCCACAATTGACCTCTCAATAAAGTGGTATGAATTCTGATTGTAACCTTGTTGACTAACATTAATTTTACTTTATTAAACGCAAAGATGAGAACACTTATGCGAATGACTTACAATACTCTAGTGCCAATTTTCATTTTGGCTATTTGTTTTTCTACAAAAGCAACAGCTCAAGACGTTAAGATGGGTTTAGCCTTGGCTCCAAATGTTAGTTGGATGACTCCTATAGACAATGTTCATTCTACAGATGGAGGAGGAGGCAACTTTGGTTTTGAATTCATTATTGATTTTATGTTGACAGAAAAATTAGCATTCAGTACTGGGGTTCACGTTTTTGACACAAAAGGCACTATAAAATATCTAGACCCTGAAGTCCAAACTCACCAAGAAGGCAATGCGATTTTATATTCATACATTAATTCAGTGACAAGGGAATATGATTTGAAATACGTCGAAATTCCATTGACAGTAAAAGCTAGAACCAAACAAATAGGCTATACCACTTTGTTCGCTCAAGCGGGTTTGGGACTAGGTCTGAATATTGGAGTAGAAGCATACGACCAAAGGCAGAAGGAATACCAAAGAATGGCTTTTGGATGGTACAGTGTAGAAGATCCATTTCTACTTCCATCAACACCAGTAATCCCCAATGACATAAAACTTCTGAGGTCATCTCTTATTTTGGGTTTAGGTGTTGAGCATTCTCTAGGAGAGTCGTATTCTCTAATTATTGGAGCTAATTACAATTCAGGATTACTCAATATTCACAAAGGTACCGAGCAGATATTGGTAGATGAGAACGGAGTAATTCAAACAGAAGACTACTTAACCCCAGAAACTGTTGAGCTTAAGGGAAATGATGGTTTTGTAGAGTTGGTTATAGGATTAATATTTTAACTTGCCAATATGTCCTTTAACGTTAGAGAAGTAGCTGAGTTTATTATTAATTGGCTCGATGATTATTCGGCTAAATCTGGTATAGATTCGTTTGTAGTTGGTGTATCTGGTGGAATTGATTCTGCAGTGACAGCATCTCTTTGCGCTAGGACCGGCAGGTCTACATTTATTTTAAACATGCCTATTCATCAGCATCCATCTGAAGTGGATAGATCGGATGAATTGATTTCAAATTTGGTTTCTGAATATTCAAATGTGACAGCTTTAGAAGTGTCGTTAACTGAAGTTTACGAAGCGTTCAAATCCTCTTTGCCTGACACTCAGGATAAATCTTGCGGATTAGCTATGGCTAATACACGCGCTAGATTAAGGATGACAACACTGTATGCTCTAGCAGCTGAAAGAGGAGCACTAGTGGTTGGAACTGGAAATAAAATTGAGGATTTTGGGATCGGGTTTTACACAAAATACGGTGATGGCGGAGTAGATATTAGCCCTATTGCTGATTTAGTTAAAACTGAGGTGTACCAAGTTGGTAGTGCTTTAGGAGTGCCCAAATCAATTATGGATGCAGCGCCTACTGATGGGCTTTGGGGTGATAACAGGAATGATGAAGACCAAATAGGAGCCACATACTCTGAGCTTGAAAAGGCTATGAATCAGGCTGAAGAATTTCAGAACGGAAAAGGATCTCCGGATGATTTGGAAGGTCGAGAAGCAGAAGTGTTTGCTATATACACAAAGCTTAATAGAGCAAATCAACACAAAATGTTGCCTATTCCAGTTTGTGTAATACCTCGATAATACTCACTCTTTGTTTTTAGTGTCGATGTTTATTGTAATTGGGCCATCGTTGAGTAATTCAACATCCATCGTCGCACCAAACATGCCAGTTTCTACTTTTCTGCTGGTAAGTGATTCACATTCATGGATAAATGATTCATAAAGTGGAATTGCCTTGTCTGGTCTTGCTGCTTTTATAAACGAAGGTCTTGTTCCCTTTTTAGTAGATGCATGCAATGTGAATTGAGACACAACAAGTAATCCACCATTTGTTTCTTTTAAGTCTAAATTCATCTTTCCTTCTGAGTCAGAAAAGATTCTAAGGCTAGTTATTTTCTTTGCTAGCCAAGCTACGTCATTACCGTCGTCGGCGTCCTCAATACCGAGTAAAATGAGTAGTCCTGGGCCAATTTGGCTTATGATTTCATCATCAACTTTCACACTAGCAAAACTTACCCTCTGAATAACTGCTCGCATGTGCGAAAGTTAGTGCTATAAAGACGTGTGTCCTAGGTTCTCATTGCTACCTTTAAGGTCTGAAACTAATCGCATTAATTTGCTCAAATGAAGGCATCGCAAAAACCTGCTACGATAGAACAAGCTACAGAGATGGGCTTGACACCTGAGGAGTTCTCTCAGATTAAAGAAATTATGGGTAGAATTCCGAATTTTACCGAGATGTGTATCTACTCTGTAATGTGGAGTGAACACTGCTCTTACAAGAATTCAATTAAGTGGCTTAAGACTCTTCCAAAGGATGGAGATCACATGCTTGTAAAAGCTGGTGAAGAGAATGCCGGTATTGTTGATATTGGTGATGGGCTTGGATGTGCATTTAAAATTGAATCACATAACCACCCATCTGCAATTGAACCTTACCAGGGTGCTGCAACTGGTGTAGGCGGAATTAACAGAGATATTTTTACAATGGGTGCTCGTCCTATTGCTCAACTTAACAGTTTGAGATTTGGGGATCCAGATAATCCTAAAACAAAATGGCATCTTGAGGGTGTGGTAAAGGGAATTGGCGATTACGGAAACAGCTTTGGAATTCCAGTTGTTGGGGGAGAAGTGTTTTTCGACGAGTGTTACCAAGTGAATCCACTAGTAAATGCCATGTCTGCTGGAATTTTGAATGTAGACGAAATTATTTCGGCTACTGCAAAAGGACCTGGCAATCCAGTTTATATAGTTGGTTCTGATACTGGAAAAGACGGAATTCAAGGAGCATCATTTGCTTCAAAAGATATTACTGAGGATAGTGCAGATGATCTACCATCAGTTCAGGTAGGCGATCCATTCCAAGAGAAATTGCTTTTAGAGGCAACTCTAGAACTTTCTAAAACTGATGCCGTTGTAGGTATGCAGGATATGGGTGCAGCTGGAATTACTTGTTCTACTTCAGAGATGAGTGCGGCCGGTAAAGTTGGAATGGACATACATTTGGACAGAGTACCTCTTCGTCAAGCTGATATGGAGCCATTTGAAATTCTTCTTTCAGAATCTCAGGAGAGAATGCTAGTAGTAGTAGCAAAGGGTAAGGAGAAGGTTGTAGAAGATATTTTTGCTAAGTGGGATCTACACGCTGAGCACATTGGAGAGGTTACTGAGGGAGATGATATTCGATTCTTTGTCGATGGGGAAATTGTTGCTGAAGTTGCAGCATCTCCATTAGTACTTGGTGGTGGTGCTCCACAATACGAGCGTGAGTATGAAGAGCCAGTATGGTTCGCTGAAAACTTAGTTTTTGACCAATCGTCAGTAAAAGTTCCAACAATTGAGGAATGTGTAGACATTGCTCACGATCTGATATGTCAACCAAATATTGCTTCAAAAAAATGGGTTTGGGAACAATACGACAGTATGGTAGGAACGCTTAACAGAACTACAAATAGACCATCTGACGCAGGTGTTGTTTCAGTTAGAGGAACAAAGAAGGGCTTAGCTCTTACAGTTGATTGTAATTCTCGTTACGTACAGGCGGATCCTGAAACTGGTACTGCAATTGCAGTAGCTGAAGCGGCTAGAAATATTAGCTGCACCGGCGCGACGCCATCAGCAATTACAAACTGTTTGAATTTTGGTAACCCTTATAATAAAGAGGTATATTGGCAGTTTGTAAGTGCTGTTAAGGGCATGAGTCGTTCTTGTGAGAAATTCAATACTCCAGTAACAGGTGGAAATGTTAGTTTTTACAACCAAACTGTAGATGCTGACGGTACTGCCAAAGCAGTTTTCCCAACACCAACAATTGGAATGGTTGGAGTTATTGAGGATAGAGAAAAGCATATGTCTCTTGAATTCAAAAAGAAGGGTGATTTAATATTCCACCTTGGAGAAATGTCAGATTGTATTAATGCATCTGAATATTTGTCTAACATGGTGGGGGAGAAAAACACACCTGCTCCAAAATTCAATTTGGATGCTGAGGCTAAACTTCACAAGTGTATTCGTGACTTGATTAAGATGAAACTTGTTAGCGCTGCTCACGACGTAAGCGATGGTGGTTTATTCACTTCTCTTCTAGAAATGTCTATGCCAAACCAACTAGGTTTCGACATCGTTAGCGATGATGAACTTAGAATTGACGGTTTCCTATTTGGCGAAGCTCAAGGTAGAATCGTAGTGACAATAGATGAGGCTGATTGCGATGAGTTCTACGAAATATGTGAAGCTAATGACGTGCCGGCAGTATTGCTTGGACACGTAACAAAAGGAAAGCTTGTTGTTGATGATGTCCCGTTTGGATTCTGTGAGCAGCTTTCTGCATACTATGATAATGGACTAGAAGAAGCCCTAGACCTATAATGAGAGAATTGCTTGATTTCATACTCTCTAAGACAATGTTAAAATGCTTAATTGGCGTAGGCATAGCTTGGGTGTTGATTTTGGGATTTACTTGGTTGGGGTTGCATTTGAATAGTAGACCTTGGTCTAAAAGAACTGTACCTTCAGTAGAAGGGCTAATGAAAGATTCGGCTATGCAAGTTTTAAATGAATTGGATTTAATGCCCATTCATCTAGATTCTGTCTTTAATTCTTCAGCTGTACCCGGAGCTGTTCTTGAACAATCACCAGCTCCTGGGAGTAACGTGAAAAGCGGGAGACCTGTCTACTTGACGACGTATAGGGTTACTCCACCTGATGAAAAGATAGGGGTTGAGGAAGGCCAGGATGCTCGTTTGGCCCAAAGCCTTTTAGAAAGAAAGGGTTTCAGATTAACGATTAAAACTGAAGCAAATACAGAGTTAAACGGAAAGGTTGTTCGAGTCGAAAACAGAGGTATTTCACTCGCTTCAGATGATAGAAGACAGCGCGGAACTGCTTTGACTCTTGTTATTGGAGAGGTGTTAGATAAACAGGTAAGAATCCCTTGGCTTATTGGTTTGAATCTTGCTGATGCCACACAAAGACTAAGCAAATCATCGCTTTCTGTTGGATATGTAGAATACGGTGATTCGCTATTAACAAGAAATGACACGTTACGTGCGTTAGTTGTGAGTCAATTCCCCACATCTTCAGCAGTTTTTGCAAAAGCAGGGACAGCAATTGATCTATTTCTAGAAAAGCCATGAGGACAATAACGAAAATTTTTTTTGCAATTCTTGCTATTCAATTTGCATTTAATTCGGCTATTTGTCAGGAGATCGAAAGAGACCTAAAATTTGTACCGTCTGAAAAGGATAGGTTTAATCAAGACGGTACAGTTATCAGAGGAGGAGCTCCAGCAATGGGACTTCCATTTTTAGACGATTTTGCTTGGCCAAGTTTTTTTGAAGAAAGTGCTGACGGTGATTATAGTTTGGTTCGTTGGGATTCTAGCCCAGTGAGAAGAACTCAGACATTTTCGTTAAATACTCCAACAATTGGTGTTGCGACTTTAGATGGTCTTGATGCTGGCGGGTATCCATATCAATTCAATAGTATTGACGCTCACAATTGGGCGGACACCTTGACATCGAGGAAGATTTACCTTGAAGGGATGACTCCTAGTGATGAAGTGACATTGTCGTTTTGGTTTCAGGGTGGTGGTGTAGGTAACGCTCCTGACGAACAAGAGGACACCCTGATTGTTGAGTTCAAATCATTGGGGCTTGAGGGTGATATTTGGACAAGGGTCTGGGAACAGGATGGTTTGGAATCTGACGAGTTTACTCAAGTTGTTATCCCAATTACTGATGGCGTTTACCTTCATGATTCCTTTCAGTTTAGGTTTAGGAATTATGGGACAATGATGGGTAATGCAGATTTATGGCATATTGATTATGTCTATGTTGCTACTGGGGGTGCTACAGGTAATCCGGTTGAGGAGTTGGCTTTTAGGGAGCCGGCTTATAGTTTGCTGAGATGGTTTTCAGCTATGCCATGGACCCACTTTGAGAGCAATCCGGAATTCTACATGGAGGACACTCTTCATATTGAGTCAAACAACTTTGGGTCTGGCCCAAACAACCAAGAGAACACAGGTATCACTGTTAGACACGCAATCCCTAGCGCAGTTCCTAATGAGTACACAAATGAGTTTATCCAAAACGTAAGTGTCCCTGTAGGACCTTTCTCAACAGAGTTTCTTGCAGATCTATTAAACGAATCAGGTGCACAGACAGATTTGATATTCGACACTTCAGTTTCTGATTCTATCGCAACATTCGAGGTGAGTCTATGGGAAGAAGAGGTGGGAATTTATACAGACCAAACCACAGTCTTTGATAATGATTCAATTGGATTCAATCAAGTATTTAGCAACTACTACGCATATGATGACGGTTCTGCTGAAAAGGCTTATGCCCTTGATGCAGCAGGAGGTCAACTAGCAGTACGATATCCACTTGCGATTACGGACACGCTTGATGGAGTCCTTATTCACTTCACACCGTTTTATGAAAACGCTGAAGAAGAAACATTTGTTTTAAAGGTTTGGGAGGACGATGCTGGAGTGCCAGGAGACATGATTGACACAATGTATCAATTTCATACCCCAATGTATTTTACAGAGGGTTATGACATGTTTGCTTATTATCCGATGGATAATCCTGTTCCTGTTAGTGGGACAATTCACGTTGGGATTATACAACAGGATATAGATAGGCTCAATATTGGTCTAGATAAGACAACTAATTCCAATGCAGGAAACCTTCATTATAAGCTAGGGCCCGGTTTTAATTGGACATTAAGTGGTATCGAAGGTTCTTTGATGATACGACCAGTTCTTAGAGCTGGAACAGATTTCGTACAGGATGTTGGGGACAATGATGTACCATCAATGTCTTTGATAAGCAATCCATATCCCAATCCAACTTCATATTCTCTAAGTTTTAATTGTAGTAGGAATTTGGATTGGGATATTTTCGATATAAATGGTAAACTTATTGAAAGCGGTCAAGAGTCAAAAGGTTCATCTACATTGGATGTTAGATATTTAACTAATGGGGTATACATTTTGAGGGCTACTATTCCAAATGGAGAGGGAGTGGAACGTCATAGATTCGTCATTCAATACTAATATGTCTGAGGAATTATTTGAACATCATAAGCTTTTAGCTGACCAAGGCCAACAGCCTCTTAGGGTAGATAAATTTCTTATGAATCTCATTGCGCACATTAGTCGCAACAAGCTACAAATTGCTGCTAAGAACGGATACATTAGAGTTGATGGCAAACCTGTTAAATCAAATTTTAAAGTAAAAGCAGGTCACATTGTTACAGTGGAATTACCTCAACCAGTTTACGAGTTTGAATTATTACCAGAAGAAATGGATCTTAATATCATCTTCGAAGACGAGGATGTTTTGGTAATTAATAAACAGACTGATTTAGTAGTCCATCCTGGACATGGTAATTATTCAGGCACTCTTGTAAACGGTATTTTACACCACTTACAGAATATACCATCAGTACAGGGTTTATCTACACCAAGGCCTGGCCTCGTTCACAGACTAGATAAAGACACTACTGGTCTCATGGTTTTAGGCAAAACCGAATATTCACTTACTAATCTCAGCGAGCAATTCTTCGAAAGATCAGTTGAGCGTAGATATCACGCATTAGTTTGGGGTGATGTTTCAGAGGATGGTACTGTAGAAGGTCACATAGGCAGATCACGCCAAAACAGGACCGTCCAAGCGGTATACCCTGATGGAGAGGAAGGGAAACATGCAGTAACTCATTATAGAGTCATTGAAAGGTTAGGACCTGTAACTCTAATTGAGTGTAAACTTGAAACAGGCAGGACTCACCAAATAAGAGTTCACATGCAGTATATAGGTCATCCACTATTTGGTGACCATAAGTACGGTGGAAATGTTGCAGTGAAGGGATCGCCAGGGGGGAAGTATAATAGCTTTCTACGAAATTGTTTTGACATTTTACCACGCCAAGCACTACATGCCAAAACTCTTGGGTTTACTCATCCCAAATCTGAACAATTTATGAATTTCGAATCAGACCTCCCTCAGGATATGGTTGAAATTATTGAAAAGTGGAAAACCTACTTAAACGGAATAACTAGATAATTAGCTTTCTAATTCTTCTTTTTCTAGAAGGGCGTTTTCCCATTCTTGGAGTAAGTTGTCGTGCTTCTTTTGTATTTCCTCGAATTCGTAACTAAGATCTGTCATTTTCTTTCTGTCTGAAGGATCAACTGAACTTAGCTCCCTATTCTTTGCTTTAAGCTCTTCCTCAGCATTAGAAACTGATTTTTCTAACCTCTGAACTTTTTTGAAAGCTTGTCTGAGCGCTTTATCTTTTGCTTTCCTCTCCTTTTTGCTTAGTTTTTGTTCTGATGGAGCTGACTTTGCTTGTTTTTTAGTGCTTTTCCCCTCTACTAAAACAAGTTTTCTAATTTTAGAGGCCTCGTATTGCCCAATACTATCTGCGTGCTTCTCATGTAGGAAATTCTTTATATCTCCTATGTATTGTTTAAGTCTGTTTGATGTAATCTCATAAACAAACTCAGTAAGACCTGATAGAAAATCTCTATCGTGCGAAACAATAATTAGAGATCCATCAAAGTTTTTGAGCGCTTCTTTTAAAACAGACTTTGCTTTTAAGTCCAAATGATTTGTAGGCTCATCTAGAATCAAAACGTTATATGGATGCAGTAATAGCTTACACATAGCGAGCCTTGCCTTTTCACCACCACTCAATACTTTCACCTTCTTTTCTACATCATCACCAGAGAAAAGAAATGCACCTAACATAGATCTAACGTTCACTTCGAAGTCATTTGTAACAGCCTCCTCTAGTGTTTCCATTACAGTAAGGTTTGGATCGAGATCTTCAGCTTGGTTTTGGGCGTAGTAACCGATGTCTACGTTATGGCCAATATTTAAATTGCCTTTATACGTCTCTAATCCTAGTAGAATTCTTGTAAGAGTGGTTTTACCAGCTCCGTTTTTTCCAACTAAAGCAATCTTATCCTGCCTTGCCATAATAAGGTCAACATCCTTGAAGACATCTAAGTCGCCAAATGATTTGGACATAGCCTTAGCTTCAAAAATAACCTTTCCAGATCTTGGAGCAGGAGGGAATCTAAACTTTATACTTGCTTTATCATCTTTATCAATCTCTACTCTTTCTAGCTTTTCTAGCTTTCTAATTAGAGTTTGTGCAAATGCAGCTTTATTCTTTTTTGCCCTGAATTTGTTTATAAGGACTTGAGTTTCATCTATATACTTCTTCTGATTCTTATATGCCTGTACTTGTCTCTCTCGTTCTTCTTCTCGCCAAATCTGGTACTTAGAATATGGAGCTTTAAAGTCATAGAGTTTATAAGGACTTATCTCGATCGTTCTCTCAGTTAAGGTGTCAAGGAACATTCTATCGTGAGAGATAAGAATTATCGACCCAGGATATGATTTTAA
>CEUK01186335.1_pt1 | contig 11430 bp, 10 predicted proteins | sample 356451 | NCBI WGS metagenome assembly CEUK01 (sample SAMEA2622843, study PRJEB7988) | marine metagenome | isolation source: saline water (ENVO:00002010), including
GGCTGGTTCAAGAACTAAATTGCAGGACTTATTCGCAGTTTCCTTAAAGCTTGTAACTCTATATCGGATGATATCTGCGGTAATGAGATATATAAGCAATCGCAGTCGCCTGATGGTAAATTCATAGCATTGGCATTTTCAAGAGATTGTGGAGCTACTACAGGACTCTCTACTCAAATATCAATTATTCCAGTTGGGGATAATTTAGAGAATGAACCCGGTAATATATTTATTACTGATAGTCCCCCAAAAATTGTAAAGCCAACTATGTCATGGCAACCGGACGCCAAAACATTACAAATCAACTTCATCAAACAAGGTGAAATATTTAAAGCAAATAACCGGTATGGTGAACACATTGCTATCAGCTACGGTGAGAATTGTAGTGGTCAAGTATTTTTGGCCACGGTTTTATAGGTTTTCCAGTACATTATTTCCTTATCGTTAGGTGATAATCCACCATTCTTCGAATGCGGTCGATAACGACTGTAATAACCAACAATATAATTTGTAATTTGCTCTTTCGCTTCAGTGAATGAGCGATAACCGGTTTCTGGTATCCATTCTGTTTTCAGGCTTCTAAAAAACCTTTCCATTGGCGAATTATCCCAACAGTTTCCTTTACGACTTAAGCTCTGCTTTATCTGATATCGCCACAGCACTTGCCTAAATTGAATGCTGGTATATTGGCATCCCTGGTCAGAGTGGAACAACAGTTCGTTTGGCTGTTTCCTGGACTCATAGGCCATTTCCAGCGCGCTTTTTGTTAGCACACTATCAGGCGACAGTGATAATGACCACCCAACAGGTTTTCGGGCATAAAGGTCCATGACAACAGCAAGGTATGCCCAGCGTTTACCAGCCCAAACATAGGTGATATCTCCAACCCATACCTGGTTTGGGCGCTTCACATCAAAACAGCGGTCCAGCACATTTGGGACGGCTATATGTGCCTGTTCTGCCTTTCTATAGCGATGTTTAGGAAGCTGTGAGCTAACTAAACCCAGCAGCTTCATTCTTCGACTTGCGCGATAACGAGAAAGGTCTTCGCCCATCGTGGTCACGATTTTCGCAATGGAGCGCGCCCCTGCAGACCCATTACTTAATCGATGTGCCGTTTTAATTAAGTGCCTTGTTCGAAGCTCTTTTGATGACAAGCGACCAGGCCTGTTTCGCCAGTAGCGATAACTGCTTCTGTGGACCTCAAACGTGTCACACAATATCTTAGCCGGAAAGCTCCCTTCAAGTCGCTTAATTATCTGGAATTGTTCAGCGAGTCTGACATCAAGAGAGCGGTAGCCTTTTTTAATATTTCTTTCTCTTGCTCAACTTTTCTAAGCTACTTTTCAAGTTCCTGAATACGCTTCTGTTCAGGCGTCAGAGCCTTAGACGCCGGTGTTTTACCAGAACGTTCACTCTTCAGTTGCCTAATCCAATTTTCCAGGGTGGTTTTACTCACATTCATGGCTTCAGCGGCTTCTCGGATTGTATAACCTTGGTCAACAACTAACTGAGCTGCTTCTAACTTAAACTCTGGACTAAAACTTCTTCTCTTACGTGTCATTTTTCACCTGTTTTATCTACAGGGTGATAATATCACCCATAACTAGGTGGCCAAAATGACTATGCCACTACATGGTAGTCAAAGCGGTTGGTTTACTTCTGTTACTCGTGATGCTCATTAGCTTCTTTGTTTTAGCCGCTAGCATAGTTGGCATTTTTCTACGCTTAACGGGGTCACAGGAGCAAACGAAACCTCATTTTAGAAATTTTATTTTTTCGCTTTTAATTTTTATTTCTTGTGTTGTTGTGTCTCTGCAAATGGGGTTAATGGTAGATAGAGATGAATATTTGAAGCAGCAAAATGCCCTCAAAAGTGACTTATAACAACGCGCCCTGAGGTCTGTGTTTTTTTCGTTAGTCTATATCCTGCCAGCATTGCCAAACTATCCTAATCCACTGGAACGTAAGTGCTCTTATGGCAATGTTGTAAGCTTGTCCTGGCCACTTTGTTGTTCGCAACATGCGTTTGCCCAGTTTGAATCACGCACAGTCGTTAGTTGAACACGAACCGTTCAAGTTAATTGTCGCTCTATACCGCCCATTCGGTGACCGTGGTACCTTCTCATCAGTCTATGCTCGTGGGTCAATCACGGTTAAGTGGTTGCACCATCATTGTGTCTATATATTGCGCTAGCCCTGAAATCCTATTTGTACTAAGATGTATTACATGCGAATACGGAGGGGACCCTGATGAGCATTACAAGTATCCGACTAGCAGATGACATAAATAAGCCTCTTGAATCTTTAGCTAGAAAATTAGATAGAAGTAAAAGCTATCTTATAAATCAAGCAATTAAGGAGTTTTTGGCTAGGCAGTCATTAGAGGAGTCAAGATGGTCTGACACATTGGTAGCTTTAGAGTCGATTAAATCCGGTAAATCCCTTGCAGAAGCCGACGTTAATGCATGGTTAAATAGTTGGGGCACTGATGAGCGAAAAGAGCCACCTAAATGATAGGGGTTAGGTACTCTCCTGAATCTATCGAGGACCTTCAACGAGTTGTAGACTTTGTTGAAGTTAAAAATCCGTATGCAGCTCGAAGAATCGCAATTGATCTTCAAGAGGGTGTTTCTAGGTTAAAGCAATTTCCTCAAATCGGCTTACCTGTTATAAAAGCCCCTGATCCAGAAAAGATTCGCGATCTATATGTCAGTGATTACACCGTACGGTATTTAATTACCGACGAAACTATTTACATATTAAGAGTTTGGCATAACAAGGAAAACGAGAAAAGTTTATAATCGAGTAACCTGAGATGTCTAGCCTCCAGCCCCACAACACACTGCATGCGGCTCCGCACAGGTCGTTTCATTTAGGATAGTGAAGCCAATCCATCCATCACGAAGTGAATAAAACCCTTCGGGTTTTAGATAATCAAGTGATAGTGCCTGATTGATCCCCGGAGATTTTGCACTACGCCATGGCCCTTTGCTGGTGAAACCACATGCCACAGCAGTTTAAACATGCACGTCCAGTCTCATTAAATTTCTTACTTTGGTGCGCGGCTTTGGCCACCGACGCCAGTAAGCCATTCAAATTCTGCGCCGGATCCAGTGATCCAGTTCTATACAGCGTTGATATCCACTGGCGCTACCGAAGCAATTTATCCAGCTTCGTAAATACTGACTGAGTTTAATGAGTTGGTAATGCATCGACACGCCCCAGTTGCGATTCGTCAGTCTGTATCCTGCCAGCATTGCCAAACTATCCTAATCCACTGGAACGTAACTGCTCTTATGGCAATGTTGTAAGCTTGCCCCAGCCACTTTGTTGTTCGCAACATGCATTTGCTCAGTTTGAACAACGCACAGTCTTCAGTTGACCACTACATATCTATACTAAGTCCGTTGGCGTCGGAGCCTATTTAGACAAAGCCATTTATCAATAACTCCTGACTTCGGTTATACTCCCGTCTCCATTTCATTCTTTGCAAACAGCGCAACAGCCAGGACATAGAAACATGAGTGCAGATCAGCCTAAGCGTCTCAATAAGTACATTAGCGATACTGGCTTTTGTTCGCGTAGAGAAGCAGACAAGCTGATTGAACAAAAGCGTGTCACCATCAACGACAAACAGCCTGAGCTAGGCACCAAAGTAAATCCTGGCGACAAGGTTAAAGTAGATGGCAAAGTGATTGGTGCGGTGGCAGAAGACAAGTCTGATCGTGTTTACATTGTCTACAACAAGCCTATCGGTATTACCTGTACCACAGAACGGCACGTTAAAGGGAATATCATTGATGCCATTAAACACAAAGAGCGCATCTTTCCTATCGGTCGCCTGGACAAGCCTTCTGAAGGACTCATTCTGCTGACCAGCGACGGCGATATTGTGAATAAAATTCTGCGCGCAGAGAACGCTCACGACAAAGAATATGAAGTGACCGTTAACCAGCCGGTTAGCCCGCGCTTTTTACAGAAAATGGCGAAAGGCGTACCCATTCTGGGCACCGTAACCAAGCCCTGTACACTGAAGCCCAGAGGCAAATTCAGTTTTAATATCATTCTTACCCAGGGGCTTAACCGCCAGATTCGCCGTATGTGTGAATTCCTCGGTTACGAAGTGACCAAGCTAAAGCGGACTCGCATTATGCACATCACGCTGGGAAACCTGCGCCCGGGACAATGGCGCAACCTGACTGCACAAGAGTTGAAGCAGTTAAATGATGCAGTGAAGCACTCCCGAAAAACCGCCAGCAAATAACGCCAACAGGTTTATTTATTGCCTTAATAACACGCAGAGAATGTGATGACGGGTGAAATAGCCGCTTTAACTACAGCGCTCTGCTGGGCTATTGCCGCCCGGCTTTTTCGATTATTAGGGCGTTCGTTTTCTCCCCTTGCCATGAATTTTTGGAAGGGCAGTATTTCCATTGTATTACTCAGTATTGCTACGCAATTTTTCTTACCCTCTGTGAGTTTACCCCCGTCTGCCTGGTACTGGTTATTGCTCAGTGGCGCAATAGGGATTGGTTTGGGCGATACGTTTTTCTTTCAGGCGCTGAATAAAATTGGTGACGCCCAAACTATGCTGGTGGCTGAAACACTGGCCCCCATTTTTACGGCGTTATTGGCCATGGCATGGATTGGAGAGTGGCTTAGCTGGCAACAATGGTTGGGAGTTGCCGTGGTGATCATGTCGGTAGACATGATTGTGAAGCTGCAAAAGCGCTCTGCGCTCGAACTGTTTTCACTATCGGGTTATGTGTTCGCGGCGTTGGCAGCGTTATGTCAGGCAGTGGGAGCCGTGATCAGTCGCGACATTTTGGTAAGTTACGAGCTTGACGCGTTCAACGCCAGTCAAATCAGGCTCATCGGCGGGCTGGTAATAATTACCTCACTAATGCTTGTCATGAAACAGCGGTGGTTGCCTGAAACCGTTAATGCAGTTCGAACCTGGGGGCTGTTTTTTGCAACCACACTTATTGGTACCGTACTGGCTATTTATCTGCAAATGGTGGCGTTCTCTGCAACGAAGGCCGCGGTGGTGCAAACCTTGTTTGCCAGCAGCGTAGTCTTGTCTTTGGGTCTGGCCTGGTTGCTGGGTGAGAGAGTGAGTCGAGCCACGTTGATTTGGTCACTTATTGCGCTGGTAGGGGTAGCTATTTTGGTATGGCTGGCGTAGATTCAAAGCTGGTATTTTTCGTTAGGGGTTAATCCATGGACGCCACCAATCTTTGGGCATTTGTGCTGTCTTGCCTGTTACTCAATATTCTTCCTGGGCCGGACTCGCTTTATATTATTGCAAGGGCTGCCAGTCAGGGGGCGAAAGCAGGAATTGTAGCAACACTGGGTATTATTAGCGGTGTGAGTGTACATATTCTTGGCGCAGCGGTTGGTCTAGGGGCATTACTTGCCACATCGGCTTGGGCATTTACAGCAGTGAAGCTGGCCGGTTGTTTGTATTTGTTTTATCTGGGCATTAGTTTGCTTATAGCTAAGCGCGAGAAAGAAACCGAGCAAAAGCCCCATATCAAACCGGCGAGTTTGCGCCGAATTTACACCGGTGGTGTGCTCACCAATGTGCTCAACCCTAAAGTGGCACTGTTCTTTTTAGCCTTTGTGCCGCAGTTTATCCCAGCCGATGTTGTGAATAAAACCCAGGCGTTCATTACCCTGGGTGGCGTATTCGTTTTTACCGGCACGTTGTGGTGTATTTTTCTGGCACTTGCTACCGCCTTTATGCGCAATAAGCTTGGCGGTGTAAAAGGATTAGGGTTTTGGTTAAACAAAGCCGCTGGTGGGTTGTTTGTTTACTTTGGCGTGAAGTTAGGGCTGGCAAGTGCCTGAATAAAGCCTGCCGCTTATAAGCGCCACTTCTTGGGACTAACCGCTTTATGTCGAATTGGTATTACCAAGGTTTGCTTTGTTAATAGAATGATCTTACGATTCGGCATGAAATTTTATAACGTTTAGTGGTTACTGCAGTTCGTTATCGATTGGATAAAACGTTGAACTGGCAGGACGCTTATGACACCACTTAAACGGAATTTGTCCCGACTCATGTTTATCAGCCTGGTGATCGCGCTTGGGGTCACCATTTCAGGCTTCATTTATTATTTCAAAATGAGCAGCAATGAGGATACCCTCAATACGCTGCTATTCAGGGAACTCAACCAGGTTGAAGGTAGCTTGCTTCAAAGCCTGGAGAAAGTGCAGGCTACCCTGAATTATTTGCTTCCAGAGAATCATTCTGAGGACAAAGCTGCGGCTCCTCAAAAAGCCGCTATCGACCTCGACAAGTTACAAAAAAATATCGAGGACGCCGTTAAAAAACTGCAAAACTCACCGGATCTGGTTGATATTGAACAAACAGGAAAGGTTAGCCAAGGGCCTCTTTGGAACTCAACGCTAAAAGAGTTTAAGCGCTTTTCCTTCTCTATTTCTGAATACAATGAAGCTCAGTTTACCGGACGGTTTACTACATTTGACTCCACTATTTCGGTCAAATTAAAAAGCAGTATCCACCATGCCTTAAAAAAGACGATGGCCCGCTTTCAAACTGTCTTGCTTGTGGATCAACAGGGTACAGCTTGGTCCTTGGTGAATAACAGTGAGCAATTCAGTAATGAGTCAGAACGAATTATTCGAAAAGTTGAGCACTTCCTGCAGCGCTCAGTACCAGCTGAAAATCAAAGCGGAGACCAGTCTGAGGATAATGCTGAGAGTGTACTGGTAACCGGAACAAGTTTTGTTGATACGCGTTTAAGTACGGGGAGTGTGCGTATTTATGTGCACCCTGTTTTAAGCACTGGGTTAAACGAAGGCAGTAGTGCTTATTACTTATTGGGTATCATTGATAAGAAGACGATCAACGAGAGTAAACTCCAGTTACCACCAAAACTACTCATGTGGCTGATCCTCGGGTTATTGATGCTGATAGCCACAGTGCCCCTACTTAAATTACGGTTTGTCAGCAGCACATACGCCATTCAAAAAACAGATAAAAGCCAGATTGTTATTGGTACGTTGTTTGCCGCGGGTATCCTGAGTATCGCCTTGGTGCAACAGTTGTTTTTCAATTACTACGACACGTTTAAACAAGAGCAACTTACTCACCTCCACCAGAATATTCGAAACGATTTTAAACAAGAGATGGAGACGATGTTTCTTTCTCTAGACTATATGTCGTTCATGGGGTGTCATTTATACGAAGACAATGCGTCAAGCAAGCAGATGATTTGTGGTGAGCAGTTAACCGGATTTAACGTGTACAGCCAGGCAGGCATAGAATATCTGTCCTTATTTGAAAGTATTGCAGCAGTAAACGAGCATGGCAAAGTCGACAGCGGTTTGGTCTCTTACCACTCTTCGAAGCAGTTGGCTTTCAGAAAAGAATTGGATCTATCCGGCAGAGACTATTTTAAAGTCGGTATTGCAGGAGAGTATTGGCTGCATCAATGGCCGTACTCTTCGACTGAAGAAATCTGGGGAGAGCGCCAACAAGAATTCTACTTACAGCGTTTGTTTAATATTGAGGATGGTCGTCGAAATACACTTATATCACTGCCTTTCAGAAAGATGCGTAGGATTATTGAGGACTCTCAGTCTACCGGACTTATGTCTTGGGTAAGCCAAATACAATTGGTATTACAGGCTACTCAAAGCATTCAAAATCTTACTCAAGAGTCGTTGCCTACCACGATTATTCATTGGGTAAAAAGAATGCAGACATTATTAAATACCGCTTACAGCATTCAGCGAATTCAGAAAGCTCAGCAAGTGGATGACTGGTTTAAGCATATGAGGTCGAACCTGAATGTCATCCCTGATAACAGTAAAATAACCATAACTGGCACGCGGTTTTCAAGTTTAGTTGACCGTATCCTCCCTAAAAACTTCAGTTTTGCGGTAATCAATCAGAACGGTGACGTGCTTTTTCATAGCGATGATTCGCTAAGCTTAAACGAGAACTTTTTTACAGAGTCAAACCGGAACCCTGAATTACTCATAGCTGCCGAGCACGGCTTAAGCGCGAACCCTACGCCAATAACGTTAAATTATAAGGGGGTGAAGCACCAGGCGTTAGTCGGGCCTCTTATTCCTGTAGAAAACGAAGATCACGCTGCGAAGTCGCTGCCCTGGCAATTAGTGGTGTTCTTTAATCCGGAAGAATTGCAAAACAACAACATGATCCTGGTATTTCTGGCGGTGTTCTTATTTATGCTGGTGATGGTCCCGGTCTTTTTGTGGCTGCGCTTTGTTACACATCAGCGGTTTTGGCAGCAACTTGTGTATTTCGATAAACAACGGCGAGAGCAATATCCTGCTTTCGCGTTGCTGCTGTTCGCGGCGAGCTTTTGTATTCAGTATCAAATGGGAGTGATCGAGCCGTTGGGTAGCCGATTGTTGCTCTGGGCTGCGCTTGCATTCGGTGTGGCGGTGTTCTTTGTGCGCCAGTTCAAACTGGAGTTTTCTCAGTATTTTGTCTCAAAGCAACCTCTGGTTGGGTTTGGCATTATGCTGGCTGGCTTCCTGGTTGTGTGCGGGATTAGCTGGTCTTCCCAAAGTTGGGAACACAACACGCCACTTAACTGGCTATTTTGTTTAATCGGTATAGGGTTGCTCGCAGAAGCTTATCGCACTTGTGTAAGAGGGGCATTGCCCGGCTATTTTAAGCCTTGTCTTCAGTACGCTTCGGAAAAACGTGAAGCCAGGCGTTATACAACCGGGTATGTATGGTTTTTGTCTGGTTTGATTTACTTTGCGGCAGCGGTACCTGCATCGCTCATTGCCTACTCTACTCACGATTATTTATTGGAACAGCAAGCGCACTTTGAAGAGCAGCATGCCAAACAGACGTTGCAGGCACGAGACGAAAGTTTCAATAAATACAAAGCGTATTTGAACGGAGGACCTTGTTTAGAGGAAGATGTATTCCCGTGCAATCTCAGGGTAGAAAGGCCTCTGGAGACGGTGCTTGAATCCTTCTTTCCGGGATCTGTCACTAATTCGGAAAATAATTCGGCAACTTTTTCGGGACTTCAGTGGGTAGAACTTCCCCCTTCATCAGATGACAATGAAACCGAAGTTGAGCATGAAGCACATAAAGGCGATGTCCTTATAGCCGGTATTCTTAGCGCAATTCCTAGTGAAACCGCGTTTGTCAGCCACTTAACTTACTCTGCAAAGCAAGTCGTTGACACGCATCATCCAGAAATGCACGGCGCACAAAACCTGCATTATAACGCTGACCACTTGATGCTAAGAGCGATTGTCGATGGCGGTTGGGGGATCATGTTGTTTATTTCCCTCTTCACGCCATTAACGATTTATTTCTGGACTAGAAAGTTACTGGTTCAGCGGTTAATGGGTGAGCATATCTACGACCAGTACAGGGTGAGAAGCGATTGTGAAGCGCAGGACAACATGCAATCTGGCTTTCAGGTATTCAAGGCGTGTCCTGATGATGCCAAGCATTCTCACTTAATGCTGAATGCAACACGCATGCAAGCTCAGGCTTACCTTCAGGAACGCGATGATGAAAAAGGCTTACGAGTGCATCCTAATATTCATTTTTATGGCAATGCGGTTCACCGTTTAACGCCTTCTTTAGAGAAAGTCGCTGAGCAATTTTTGTTTCTCACCGAACTCTCTCAACAGATCAAAACGACCTTGCCTGACGGGGAATATTACCTTGTGGCAATATCCGGCATTGAACAGGTCAGTTTAAATGCCGAGCTGCGCAAAGATGCACTCGACTTGTTATACGAGTTACACGTTAATCCTGCAGTAATCCTCGTAATAGTGGCAGAAACGGCACCACTGTACCGAATTCTGAATCCGGGCTGTTATTCCGAGCAGCAAGACATTACGCCGCCAGATACGGATGAAAAATCGGCGTGGACGAAGTTGTTTTCAGAATTCAACAAACACTATGTATGGTGTCCGCTGAAGAAATCCATGTTGGACAACCCCTTTGATATAGCCAATCTGATTGCTTACGAGTGCAACGCATGGCAGGAAATACAGCATTTAGAGGCTGACTTTTTACGCTATACAGAAGAGACCAGGTGCGCAAACGACGGAGTGTCGCCGTGCTCTGCTTCCGAACCACACAGGCCATACGAACTCAACGATTACTGGCAGCCTGAACAGGTAATTGAATATATGCTGGTGTATGCGACACCGCTTTATCGCAGAAAGTGGGAAGAGTGTACACGGCAGGAAAAACTCATCTTATGGAAGGTGGCTAATGGCGCCAGTATTAACCCATCAAATGCTATGGTAATAGAGCATTTGGTGCGCCGGGGCTTCTTATACCGACACAAAGGTTGGCATTTGGTTAACGAGAGCTTTCGCCGTTTCATTCTGGTGGCTGAGGATGAAGCAACAATAAACGACTGGCTGGATAATGCCGGTACCGGCACGTGGAACGTGTTGAGAATTCCTATTTTTGCCCTTTTACTGGTATTGCTGGTTATCTTTGTTTATTCGAGCGGGAGTTCAATGAATTCACTGTTGAGTGTGGCCACGGCCACCCTGGGGTTAATCCCGTTACTGCTTAAGAATATCAGTTTGTTAAAAGGTAGCGGGGCCGGTGAGATAGAGTAAAAAAGCGTTTACCCTAAAAGCCGTTTACTTCCTGAGCTTTTTTACCCAATCGGGCACACGTTTCTGGAATCGGTACGGGTGCGCCGGCAACTCGATGCTGGGGTTGGCTTTCTTCAACGCGTCGTATAACCCGGCTCTGTCCAGCCTGTGATTTATCAGCATTAGCTGATGAGACTTACCGTCTCTCAGGTGCATTTTGGTGGTGTGGAAGTCTTGTTGCACGTCTGTAGTTTGGGTAATACTCAGGATATCTTTTACTGCCACTTCAATAGTCAGGCTGGAAAAGTACGGGTCGTGATAAAAGAAGGTGGACGGCGTTACAATAACCTCAACGGCTTCATTCTTTTTATACAAATAAAAAACCCCGGCAAGTAAACAGAGTACAACGACCACAATAGCAATGTCGGCCACTGCCAATAGCTCCTGTACTGCGGTATCGCCCTCAGGCAGAAACTGGTAAGCAGCAGCATACATAGCAAGCGCAACTACTATGTTTAAGCCCAATATTTTGGCGGTGTCTCGCTGCCGCCGATGATATGAAAATAACACGACTCCGGTATGTTTCATGTGGTTGTTCCTGCGTTGCTAGCTAACGTCTAAGGTTAGCCGATTTACTGGCTGCACTGTGCTTTTATTCGCTTAGGTCGAATAATTCTTGTGCGGCCCGCTATTCACCTATATAATGCGCGCCCTTACAGCCAACCAAACAAGTTCCTTGTCTCCATGCAGCTGGCTGTTCTGCCGAGACTACAACCGTAAGGAGCGTATTAATGCGTCATTACGAAATCGTATTTATGGTTCACCCTGATCAGA
>CEUK01017231.1_pt1 | contig 11425 bp, 8 predicted proteins | sample 356451 | NCBI WGS metagenome assembly CEUK01 (sample SAMEA2622843, study PRJEB7988) | marine metagenome | isolation source: saline water (ENVO:00002010), including
CCGGTAGGTTGAGGACACATTGCTATAACTTTATGGTCTTTTGTTAAAACCGAAATCTTATTCTTTATATCGTCAATGGAATAATTTTTTGAAGACTTAAAAAGTTTAGACTTAATCTTTGAAATCATGTTAAATAATTTAATTGGCAAAACTAACCATATTTACCTTAAGGGCTGGGTTTTTCTGCTATATTTGCACCATATTATTGAAATAAACGTACACGCAAATGCAAACAATTCTTATAACAGGAGGTTCAGGTTATCTTGGAAAACAACTGGGATTAAAATTAAAAGATAGATATAATATAATTTTAGGTTCCAGAAATAATGGAAACAATCAATTAGCAGCTACTCTTACTGGCTGTGAAACCATACCTTTAGATGTTGTGCATTATGATAGTTTACTGGATGCGTATAATCAATACAAACCAGATATTTTAATTCATGCAGCTGCTACAAAATTCGTGGATATCTCTGAAAAAAATCCGATGGAATGTATTGATGTAAACATTATTGGTTCTCAAAATGTAGCAAAACTTGCACTTGACAAAGGGATTAAAACAGTTGTTGGAATATCAACAGATAAAACTGCACCGCCTGTTGGTAATATTTATGGACATTCAAAAGCTGTAATGGAAAGAATGTTCTGCACACTTGACAATCCATCTTCTACTCGATTTGTATGTACTCGATTTGGAAATATAGCCTGGTCAACCGGATCTGTTTTTCCCATATGGAAAAGAATGATGGAGTCAAATGGAATAATTGAAACAACCGGACCACATATGAGAAGATTTATATTCTCAGTCTCTGAAGCAGCAGATCTTGTAATAAGAGCAATGGAAGGTGTTGATGAATTGGGAGGGAAAATTCTTTCTCTAAAAATGAAATCTGCACAAATGGAAGAAATTCTTAAAGTCTGGACAAAAAACCTTGGCGGTGATTATAAAAAAATTAATGAAAGACCCGGAGATAAACTAGATGAACATTTAATTGGTGAAATTGAATGTGTACATACGGTTGAGCGTGAAATTGATGGAGTTTTGCATTATGTTATTGACTTCAGTAAGAAGTTCAAAAATCATGTACCTGGTTATATTTCAAGTGAAAACGCAGAACGACTCTCTGATGAAGAAATTTTATCCATAATTGCAAACCCACCTTCCTTTGTTACAACATGAAAATAAATAAAGCAATAATAATGGCAGCTGGGAGAGGGATGAGAATGATGCCCTTTACGGATAAAAAGCCAAAAGCGATGGCGCCTTATGCCGGATCGACATTAATCTCAAATGGTATAGATGCAATTTCAAAGTACATCCCCGAAATTCATATCACTGTTGGATATAAGGGAGCTATGCTTGCATCGCATGTTATTGAGCATAATGCTGCTTCTGTTTTTAATACTGAGGGAAAAGATAATTCATGGTGGTTATACAATACGCTTATGAAATATGTTGATTCCCCAATTTTTGTTTTAACATGCGATAATGTTGTTGAACTTGATTTTGAATCTCTGGAAAAAGATTATTTTGAAGCTGGTTCTCCTGCATGCATGGTGGTGCCTGTTAAACCTGTTAAAGGATTGGAAGGAGATTATATTGTTAAAGACGGAGCTGTTATAAATGATTTAACAAGAAAAATCAAAACTGAAATGTATTGCTCAGGTATACAGATACTGAATCCAAAAAAAATTAATACTATAACTGAAAAATCAGATAATTTCTATGGTGTTTGGAAACAGTTGATAGCACAAAAGCAATTATATTGTTCTAATATTTATCCAAAAAAATGGTACGCGGTTGATAACCTTATACAACTGGAAGAAATAAATAAACTTAAAGAGAAAAAAGCTATATAGCAAGTATACTCTTTACCTGAAAATTCAAAAATTATATTTAAGTAGACAAAACACCTTTATCCCTATAATTTACAAGACAACAGAGAAACTAAAAAGAATTGAAAATAAAAATGTACTCAATGCAACTTTTTTTAATTCGGGATCAAAGTTTTTATGCTCTGTAATTTTGACTACTGTAAATATGTGAGTAATTAAAGGAACAAAACTTAGTACAAATAGATATTGAAACAGAGAAAAGGACGAATTAAAGGCATAAAAAAATGATGTTGAAATTCCACAAATAAGTATGGCCAAATGATATTTTTTTGACTTTGCTATTCCTAGTTTAACTACCAGTGTATTTTTACCACACGCCTTGTCATTTTCAAAATCACGCATATTGTTTAAATTTAATACAGCGACTGAAAAGCAACCTATTGATATTCCAAGAAATAGCATATTCAATTGAAAGTGATGAACATACAAAACTGAAGTTCCTACAACACCAACCAATCCAAAAAATATAAAAACAAACAAATCCCCAAGTCCTTTATATCCATAAGCTCCTTTTCCAGCGGTATATTTTATTGCTGCCAGTATAGATAAAAGTCCGATAGTAATAAAAAGTAAAGGATACAAAAATGAAATTGTTCTGGTAGCATAAAACACAAGAACTAAACCTGAAAACAAAGAAAGAAATATGAAAACCACAATAGCCCTTTTCATTTGAATTTTGTTTATGGCGCCTGACTGAATAGATCTTTCGGGACCTAACCGGTTTTCATTATCCGTTCCTTTTTGAGCGTCTCCATAATCGTTTGCTAAATTAGAGAGAATTTGCAAAAATAACGTTGTTGTTAAAGCCAAAGTAAAAATAAGCCAATCAAAACTTCCTATATGAATCGCTGTTGCAGTTCCAGTAATAACGGAGGAAAACGCCAAAGGTAATGTTCTTAATCGAAAAGCTTTTAACCAATGCTTTATCATAAATTACTTTAAAGAATTATTTTGAAATTGAAACTATTAAACATTTTTAAGAAGTCGAAAATAGCGTTTTAATATTTCGGGATTTAGTTCATTTTCAGTAGAGATCTCCAATAAAGATGCCTTATCCGGATTAGATATATATATATCTTCTAATGAAGAAATCAAATCAGCCTGATTGTTACAAAAACCATAATTAAGACCAAATGTCTTAGCTATATATTCTGCATTTAAGTTATGCTTTGCTTCTAAAAAAGGTTCTAACTCCTCAATTCCTGATGGACCATCAATAATTCTAAAAATACTTCCGCCTTTATTATTAATTAGAATAATTTTTAAATTTTGAGGGAACGGTACAATCCAAAGTGCATTTGAATCATAAAAAAAGGACAAATCTCCGGTAATTACCGTAGTTGGCTCATTTTTACTTAATGCTGCACCAACGGCAGTACTTAAAGTTCCATCAATACCACTTGTTCCCCTATTGCTAAAACAACGTAATTTATTTTGAGATGGCTGATCAAAAAGATTACTGTATCGAACAACGGTTGAATTCGCTAACTGAAGATAACTTTCTTTAGGAATTTGATTTAAGACTGTTTCAAAAACTTTTAAATCGCAAAATTCAACTTCCTGAACAAATTCGTTAAAAACATTTTGCAGAGAAGAGTCTTTTTCCAGCCACTTATCCCGATAATTTGATTGCACTTCAAAACCTGTTAAAAACTTAAGAATTTTCTCAGGAGAAAGCGGTATTATTCTGGTTAAAGATTGATAGGTATCTACTGAATCATTTGATGCATTAATATGCCAATGCGCTGCGGGCTTATTTTCTCGTAAAAAAGCTTTTACTTTTTTACTGACAACAGGACCTCCAAGAGTAACCAACAAGTCAGGAACATAACCCTCTTCCTCACCTTCAATTCCAACAATTACCCGATCAATACTTCTATTGAAATACTTCCCAAAAACATTAGATGTTGTTTCGGTAAGAATAGCTACATTATTTTGATTTGATATCTCATTCAAGACTGAATTTAGAGCTTCATTTGGATGGAGTAATCCAGTAATTATTAATATTCGATTATAACTTCGCCATTCCTTTTGTAAATCAAGAACTTGACTTTCTGGTAATTCCAAAAGTGTTTTCGTGGTTTCAAATAATTTTGGCAACTCTTCATTTGAGTAATCTTTAACTTCATACAAAGGTTCTCTAAAAGGCAGATTAACATGTACCGGACCAGACTCCGGAAACTGAGTTAATTCAATTGCTTCATTGGCCATTCTTTGAACATACCATCGATCATCTTCATTATGAATTTCAACCGGAAAATCAAACGAACCCTTTATGTAATTTGAATAAACATTAGATTGTCGAATAGTTTGACCATCCATCTGGTCAATCCACTCTTTGGGTCGATCAGCAGTTAAAATCAATAATGGAATCTTTTGGTAATAGGCTTCTGCAATCGCCGGGGAATAGTTTAGCGCTGCTGAACCGGAGGTGCAACAAATTACAACAGGAACTTTGGTTTGCTGTGCAATTCCCATTGCAAAAAATGCAGCACATCGTTCGTCAACTATAGAATAACATTTAAAATTCGGATGCCTGTTAAAAGATAAAGTAAGAGGTGCATTTCTGGAACCGGGACTAATGACAACATGTTTAACCCCCTTTTGAGCTAAAACCTCAACAAGATCTCTTACAACTAATTTACTTGATAATTCCAAAAAAATGTATTTAATGTAAAAATGCAGAAAAAATCATAAAAATCTTAGTAAAGATGTTGCTTTCCTATCACATTCATCCCATTCTTTTGAAAGTTCAGAATCTTTTGTGATTCCTCCACCAACATACAGACATATTTGATTACTGGAGACAGATGCACACCTGAGATTAACAAACAAATTTTCAATTTCACCATTTTTCACTATTCCACCAAAACCACAATAATATTCTCTATCATGATTTTCAGCAATTTTTATTGTGGATATAGCTTGTTTTTTCGGGTTTCCGGAAATCGCAGGTGTTGGATGTAATGCATTAGCAATAGCTAAAGCCGATTCACTTGTTGTAAACTTAATTTTGTTTCTCAAATGAAAAACAGCACCTGCTTTTACGGTTTCCAATTCACCAATATCTGGATTAATGTTAAACTTGAACAACTCTGCTAATATTGCGTTTGTAACAATTCTTTGCTCTGAAAACTCTTTTTCCGTCCAATTCACATCAGCACTTTCTTTAGTTCCTGCAAGGGACATGGTTTCATAGCCACCCTCTTTTTTCTCCAAAAGAGTTTCTGGAGTAGCTCCAATCCAACATTCTCCATCTGGAGTTTCTGTTAAAAACACATGTGATGTTTTATAATTTTCACAAAGTTTTAAAAACAAATCATTCACATTTACTTTTTGATTCTTTACTTTTTTTCTGGATAAAATTGCCTTATTTATATGCTTGTGCTCAATTTCATTTTTTATAATTGAAAAACCAAATTCATAATCTTCTTTTAAGGTACTCTCCCAGTCAGTCGCTTTTTTTGTTGAAAAAGACAATTCCAAAACCTCTTCAGGTTTAATTGATCTATGTGTTTCAGGAGTAATTGTAAAGGTTTTAGCTTTTTTGAAATCAGAAAACACAAACCCATCATTTATTCCTCCTAAACAAAGGCCTTCAATAAATTTTATATTCCTTGCACCTACGCTGCGATAAAGCGATTTAACTTTTTTACTCATTGGTAGTATAAAAATACTATTAATTATAAGTTTAATTAGAGATGATTTAGTGAAATAACGTTAATTCACAACAACAACTTTAAATATTTGCTTTTTGTTCCCTGCATGTAATACAGCAAAATACAAGCCATTTCGAATATTATTGGTAGGTACTTCGATTATTGTTAAATTGGAAGATGGTTCATTCCTGCTAAAAATAATTTTTCCGGAAACATCAACTAAGAATAACTCAACCGAATTTAAAATCGTTTGTTCAATATATACATTTATTCCATCAGATGTGGGATTTAATTTGATAACAATGCTATCTTGATAGATGTAAGAGGACGTATCTTCACATAAAAAATAACTTCCAACTTGATTATTGTTTTCACATGGAAAATAACTTCCTGTAATTGATTCCTCAAACGTTTGCAGAGGATCCAGCCATACGTCCAACCGTTTTGATGAGTCCGGTTGATTATTCCAAGAATAAGATACCTTACCATAGTAATCTGGATCTTCTGGTTTAATACAATAAGAATCTCCGTAAGAGAGAACACCAACAACAAGTTTTTCATGATTAAAAATTGGCGATCCTGAACTTCCTGATTCCGTTACACCATGCCCATTTGTTGTTTCCGCCCAAGTCACCTTCCAAAAAGCATCTTCTGTAAGGCCAAATTCATCTGCAGTTTTCAACGTAGAAGTATACGTTGATATTTTTTTAACATCTCCTTTTGGGTGGTGAATACTCACTCCTGAGGGAGAAGCAATATTTGAAATATCCCACCCATTAAAGTACGGGTTAAATTCAACAGGAATTTCTTCATCCAACTCCAGTAACAAAATATCAGAGCTATTGTTAAATTTAGTTGAAGCCCTCTTTGTCATACCTAAAATAAAATTACCTGAAGCCGCATTATCTATACCACAATTACAATTTTCATAATTAAAATAAGCAAAAGATTGCTTTAGATTACCAGAGGTAGCATCATTAACACAATGTTCTGCAGATAAAATATAAGGCCTGCAATCACGAGATGTATTATTTAGTATAGTCCCTGAACAATAAACACCAGAAGAATTCTTTTTCAACAGAAGGCGAACTACCCCATTTTTCTGATTCTTCCATTCATCTCCCTCTGAGCAATTTACATCAACTTCACACGGTTCTGAGCTGTATGCATCATCGAAAGACTTCCAAAAGTAACCAATTTCTCCAATAAAAATTTTTGAATTTGATCGATTCCCTTTAAAAATAAGTTTGATTGAACTACCCTTTATTGGTGGAATTGCATAAAGCTCTCCTTCTCGGTTGTTATCAGAATTCACTTTTACTTTCAAATCCCCCGTCTCATTATACACTTCCAGACTACTGGCCTTGCTTAATTTAAAATTATCAAAATAAATATTTAATAATTTTGCATCCTGGATTTTAATCTCAAGTTCATATACTTCTTTTGAATTAATCGATTGCTTCAAAGCTTTTTCAAAAAAATCGATATCGGCATCAATTAGTAAAGAGGCAACTTGAACCTGACTATTTGATCTTGCAATTAGGTTTGAATCTGGTTTTTGAAAGATTAGTTGACCATATCCAATGGAACAAAAGAAAATTAACAGTATGGAAAAAGGCCTTTTCAAACTAGTTTATAGACAAAATTATTGATTTTGCTTCTTTAAAATACACTTAATTCAACCAATTTTCAGTGATTCTTTTAAATTTTAATTTGGTTAACTAATTTAGCTGAATGGAGAAAAGAATTCTTCTGGTTGAAGATGAGGAGCATTTAATAGATGTAATAAAACTTAATCTTGAACTTGAAAATTATATAGTTAAGGTAGCTGAGGATGGGAAGAAAGCTATTGAACTATGGGAGGGTCAACGATTTGACTTGATTCTAATCGATGTAATGCTTCCTAATGTTGATGGACTCACAGTATGCGAAACAATCCGATTAAAAGATAGTGAAATACCTATTCTTATTCTTTCAGCCAAAGGCTCAAGTACGGACAGAATTTTGGGATTAAAAGCAGGTGCAGATGATTATTTATTAAAACCTTTCAATTTGGAAGAGCTTCTCCTCCGTATTCAAATTTTGATAAAAAAAGGAGATAAACTAAGGCAAAACAGACCTGAAACATCAGAAGATTTTAGCTTTGGAAACAACTATGTTAATTTTTCAACTTATGAATTTAAAGGTATTAATAATCAGCAGGGACAATTAACAGCAAGAGAAATTCAACTTATAAAATTACTTGTCGAACGCAAAAATGAAGTAGTTTCGCGTGACACAATTTTAGAGTTAATCTGGGGGGTAGATGTTTATCCAAGTACAAGAACAATAGATAATTATCTTCTAAACTTTAGAAAATATTTTGAAAAAGATCCAAAATCACCTGTTTACTTTCACTCTGTAAGAGGTATTGGCTATAAATTCGTTATAAACTAAACACATGAAGTTTACCAAAATAAACACAAATAATGTAATTCAGTCCTGGGGAAATTCCTATTCCAGTATTATTGACAATTTCCTTAATAGTTTGGGAGTTGAAGGAAATACACTGTTTTTATTTAAAATGATTATTATCTCTATTAGCCTAGTTTTATTTTGCCTTTTAGCGGACTTGATTGCCAGAAAAACAATTTTGGTAATTATTGAACGTATAATCAAAAAAACAAAAAATACATGGGATGACGTTTTAATTGAAAAAAAAGTCTTTAAACATGTTGCTCATATTGTTCCTGCTTTACTTATTGGTGTTTTGGCTCCAGTTTTATACGAAGGACATCCCGATTGGATTTTAGCTCTCGAGAAAATATCAGAAATATATCTAACCATTGCATTTATAATCACTATTGTTGCCTTCTTCAAAGCTTTTCAGTTTTACTTAGAATCCAGACCTTTTTTAAAGGGAAAACCTTTAGACAGTTACATGCAGTTAATTCGACTGATTGTATACATTTTAGGTGGAATTTACATCATTTCTATTCTGGTTGATAAATCACCGATGGGAATATTCTCAGCTTTAGGAGCTATGTCAGTAGTGTTAATGTTAGTATTTAAAGATACTATACTGGGATTTGTTGGAAGTATTCAAATTGCAGCAAATGACATGGTTAAAATTGGCGATTGGGTAGAATTTCCAAAATTTGGAGCTGATGGGGATGTTATTGAGATTAAACTCCAAACTGTAAAAGTCCAGAATTGGGACAAAACCATTACTACTATACCTACCTACTCATTTGTTTCTGATGCTTTTAAAAATTGGAGAGGAATGTCAGAAAGTGGTGGAAGGCGAATAAAACGTTCAATTAGCCTGGACATGAATTCAGTCAAATTTTGCGATGAAAACCTCCTTAACAACCTAAAGAATATTGATTTGTTGAAAGATTATTTTTCTAAAAAAACAGAAGAAATAGAAAGCTTCAATTCCGGAAAAGACATCAACCACTCGGCAAACATAAGACAATTAACTAACCTCGGTAGTTTTAGAGCATATCTCGAAAAATATCTATCCATAAACAAAAAAATATCTAAGGAGATGACTTTTTTGGTTAGACAATTAGCACCGAATGAAAAAGGACTGCCTATTGAAATTTATGTTTTTAGTTCCGAACAAAGATGGGCACATTATGAAGCAATTCAATCAGACATTTTTGACCATATCATTGCCATTTTACCCGAATTTGAATTAAACGTTTTTCAAAATCCATCTGGAAATGATTTTAAGAAATTAGGAGTTTAAAAACTGGGGACAATATCAAATGTAATTCCAAATGTCTGGATTTGAGGAGACGTTTTGTTTGTTAATCGCCAAATAAAATCCAGACGAATAACTTTAAATATATTATCAAATCCAAATCCAGTTTCCAGATAGGGTTCATCTAATGATGATAACCCATTTGGTAAAAGAATAATATCTTCATGATTGGAATTAAGAGTACCATAGATAGCATTTGCAAAAATAAAAGACCTTATTTTAAGTCTTTTAAATAAAGGCAAACGATTAGAAATTAATCCATTAAAATTATACTTAAACATAAGGCTAACATATTGATCAGAAGCAAACTCAAATGGACTCATCAAATTAAATGACTGATTATCAAAGTAATAAGAATCATTGCCTTGATGATTTAAAAGTAAAGGATACGGTACACTACCCCATATTTTTCCACCAAGAAGTTTAACATCTAAAAAGCCGAAAAAACCGAAAAAATAGCGATCAGCAATATCGAATTCCAGCTTATGGAACTCATAACCAAGCCCTTTAAATTTCATCCCATACGTATACGAGTAATCTAATCTTGGATTTCGAGTACTAAGGCTTAATCTTCTAAACCCATACCGAACAAATTTTTCATCTACAGCTAATCTTCCGCCAAATTTGACAGTATAAGTACGCAGATCATCAACAAATTGATCATTTGAAGTTCTGTAGATTAAACTTCCCAATGGAATTAATTTTTCAGTTTTTAACTCTAATGAATTATTAATTCCATTAAACCATTCATGAGACCAGGTAAATCGAGAACGAATAGTGTGCGTATACCGTGGATCAACTCGCCTTGTAAGAGAAGCCAAAATATTATCTTCCTGAAAGGCATTATCACTTGCACTTAAAATTTTAAAGTCATTTAAATGTTCAAATTCGATAAATCTCCACTTATCAAAACCATAATATTTAGTAACCAACCCTTTATACTTCGTGATCTTATCACCAACTCCATGAGCTACATGCCCATTAATCCGCCAATATTTCAATAAATTCTGTGTTGTTTGAAACCCCGCTCTTAAACGTTGTCCTTCTATATTGTTAAAACTATATGTTGTATAATATGGTCCGTATTCCCAATACTTAAATGGATAATACCCTGTATAGGCCATTAAGCTGAGATTTTGAATTACCTTCAAATACATTGTATTCATTGCACTATCAATATCAGAATAAATTGATTTTTCAGTAGTGTCCAGTTTTTCAGGACGATATTTTTCTAAAAGAACATCACCATATTCATAGGCGGAATCTCTGACTTCAGTTTTTTCTGCAGCAGTAAAAAAGATATCATTTTGATTTTCATCAAACGAATAATTCATCCAGTGTGTATTTTTTTGAATGTAGAAACCATAAGACTTTTGCAATGGATTCACATCGATTAAAATTGACTCATACTCTAAAACCCACACTGAATCCATTAACGTATATTTTTGCTTTATCTCAAATTCTTCAATAAAATTAATGTTACAACGTTTTGGAATACTTAATTTAATCTCATTCAATCCATGTGATTTATCGTCAGTTATTAAATACCCATCAAATGCCAGATCTTCCTCTCTTCTTGGTTTAAAATCCAATCTGTAAAATGTAGTATCTCCTGATTTCAAAGAATCAGTAATAAAGTACTTGTAAGAAAGCCAGCTTCCTTGTGCCAAAGGGGAAACAAATTGCTTTTGAAATATTCTTAAATAATTATTGTAAATATTAAAGTCCGTGTATACATTACCAGTATATTTTGCAACTGAGGGAATTTTTATTCCAGCATTTTTAGAAGCCAAAACCACTTCTTTCTCTCCACTTCCTTTTTTAAAATAGTAGTTTGAAAAACCTTCACTAAAAAAAATCGGGGAAAAAGGTTTTTTCAAGCTTACTGTATCAGGGTGGTCAAATACGAAGCCTATAGGTTTAAATAAAAGTGAATTTTTAGTAGTCGAATCTACATTATTTAGATCAACTTCTATTTTATTGTATACCTCACAGTCATAGTATGACTTTTTTTTCAGGTTATTTTTCGATCTGTTTTTTGCAATAGACTGATGCAACAGATATGATTTATCCTGTTTTCTTTTTCTTCTTTTTTTTCTGACTTTAATTTGAACATCGCCCA
>CEUK01354136.1_pt1 | contig 11414 bp, 7 predicted proteins | sample 356451 | NCBI WGS metagenome assembly CEUK01 (sample SAMEA2622843, study PRJEB7988) | marine metagenome | isolation source: saline water (ENVO:00002010), including
TAGGCAATGTTCTCGTATATAGACCCTCCAAATAAAAAAGTTTCTTGTGCAACTATTCCAATCTCATTTCTATATTCATACAAATTATATGAATTACATTTTTTATTATCTATTAATATTTCTCCTTTTTGTGGTTGATAAAATTGTAACAATAGTTGTGCAATCGTAGATTTTCCAGAACCACTATGTCCCACTATAGCAGTTTGTTTTCCTTGGGGAATTTTTATGCTAAAATTATTTAAAACATTTATTTCAGGCCTGCTTTCATAGAAAAAGGATACGTTTTTAAATTCTACATTTCCATTCCAATTAGTTTTATTAATCCTCTCTTTTGTTTCATTAAAGTTTTTTTCAGAATTCATTCCAATTAATTCAATAAGTCTTTCTGTTGCCCCAATCGCTTTTTGAATGCTTCCTAATAAACTTGAAACACCACCAAAGGAGGCGCCAATCATGATAGTGTATAGTAAAAATTGAAAAAATTCAGCAGGACTTAATTGATTTTCATTAACCATTTTCATTCCATTCCATATGACAAATACAATTGAGCCAAACATGATAAGAATAATAAAAGAGGCAAATAACCCTCTCCAAACTGCATTTTTTTTACCTAATTTATTGATGTTGTTAGTTGCTTTTTTGAAACGCTTAAATTCAAAATTTTCGTTAACAAAAGCTTTTACGTTTTTTATTCCTGAAAGGGATTCCAGTAAAATGTTGTTTGAATTAGCTGTTGCATCCTGAGTTTTTTTTGATATTTTTTTAATGTACTTCCCAAAAAAAACAGCAATTATAGAGATTATTGGAACTACGCCTAACATAATAAGTGATAGCTCCCAAGAAATAAATGTAATAAATACTATCCCAAATAAAATAGTTAATATTTGTCTCAAAAATTCGGCTAGAGTTGTGTTGAAAGTTTCAGACAACAATGTAATATCTGCTGATACTCGACTTTGAAGTTCTCCTATCTTTTGTTTATCGTAAAAAGCTATTGGCATAGCTATTAATTTTTTAAATGTTATTTCCCTTATGTCTCTAAGAGAGTTTTCAGTTACAATTCCAAAAAGCTGAATTCTAAAAAAACTTGCAATAGATTGAATGCAAAAAAGAATAAGAAGAAGTAGGAATAATGCATCGATGTTGTTGTTGTCAGTTAATTCAAATTGGTCTTTTTTTAGTGATCCATCGACTCCTAATAGACCACCTAATAGGTAAGGGAAAAGAATTGCAGAAAGAGAAGATATTAGTAAACAAATCAAACCAATAAAATAAATCCATTTATAGGGAGAAAGAAATTTAAAAATCTTAATTGAATTTTTTAGTTGTTTATATTTTTGGCTTTTAGTCATTAAATGTGTTAATTTTTGCTTTGTAAAAGTAAATTATTTACCCTACTTAACTTTAAACTCTGATAATAATGCGGTTTTGGTTAAATAAATTATCAAGAATTTTTGATAACATTAAAAAAGGTATATTTTTGCAAACTCAAATTAAATTTAAGCTATGAGTAAAAGAACATTTCAACCATCTAATAGAAAAAGAAAAAACAAGCATGGGTTTAGATCGAGGATGGCTACTAAAAATGGTAGAAAGATACTCAATGCTAGAAGAAGAAAGGGAAGAAAAAGAATTTCTGTTTCTGATGAAGCAAAACATAAAAGATAGACTTAGTCTAGACTAAAATATTTTTACAAATCCCCTTATAGGGGATTTTTTTTGATTTATACTTTTTTTATTGAATCCAAGATTGTTTCGAAACTATTAAAGCTTCTTGCACCGTTATTCTTTCACCATTATTATATGCTGTAACAAATGGTCCTGGAAATTTATGCGTTGATAAATTATTTCTTTTATCTCTAGCTGATTTATATTTGTCAAAACTTCCTGTAGTATATTTAACCCATCCTTCATGGTTTTCCAAATTAAAATTTCCATTAAATTTAAATGACCTAGAAAAATATTCTTTACCAGCAATTCTATGAGCTGCTAAAATCTGAACTTTATAATTTATTTGAGTATTTACTTTGTCATTATTATGAATGTTATCTACCAAAATTTCTTCTTCTTCAGTTTCTAAAGGTTTAGTTTCTTCTTCAGAAACAGCAATTTCTTCAATAGCATTTTCTACACTATCTTCATTAATAGCTATTGTTTCAATTGGTGTTTGAATTATACTATTATTTTCAGTAGATGAAGTTTCTTCTTTTGTGATTTCTTCTTGATTATTTTCTTCATTAATAATCAACTTAGTTGTGTCATTTTCTAGTTTATTATAAGTAAACTCTTCAGAGTCTTTTAAATAATGGCTGATTGGTATTTCAATTCCAGATTTGTATCCTTCTTTTATTAAATGTTCAGATGCATATTCACCTATTATACTAAATGATGTATCTATGTTGTTAATATGTTTTATTTTGTATGTTACAGTAAAACTTTCCAACTCTTCAGGTAAGTCAGACCAAATAAACTTTGCATATCCATCAATGTTTTTAAAAACAGCTCCATCTGTTTCAATAGCTTCAGCTAAATAATTTTGAGGTAATTTATCTTTTATTCTAGCAAAACCCTTATGCTTTCCTTTAGTAGTATGTATTTTCACTACATAGTAATCTTTAACTTTCTCAATAGATCTTACAGACTTAACACTTGGTGGAATGGAAGCTAAATTTTGTTCTTTAGCAACTTCAAAAATGTACATTGGAACTTTTATTTGCTTTCTTTGGTTTTCGTTAATAAAGGAGAATGTTCCGGTGATTTTTTGCATACCCTTTAAAAGAGAATTTGTGGTAACTAAATATGTTATTTCAATATTTTTCGAATTTGGTAAATCATACCAGATGAATAAACCTTCATTATTGTTAAATGTAAATGATGCACCATCACTTTCTTTTTCAACAATAGTTATTCCTTCAGCTTCGCTAAGATTTAATTTTAAACGACCTGGTCCTGAAAAATCCATTTTATTGATTGTGATTTTCACTTCAGTAGTGTCGCCAATTACTAATGTACTATTGCCTTTATGAGTTATGCTAATGTCATCAATGTTAAAAATTGAAAACAACATAATGGCTGATAAATTAATTAGAATTAGAATGGATTTAATCATTTAATAGATTTGTCTTTTATACAAATCTAATTTTGACAGCTAATGTTTCAACCACCTTTAAATTCTAATTTTCAATAAGAAAATGTTGAAAAGGCTATTAAATTGTTGAAAAAGGGTTAAGAGAAAAATAAGATTTTTGGCTTTATTGCCCAATACTTTTCTGCTTTTATAAAAAGATTTTCATTAAATAAATTGTTAATATTATAATAAAATTTGATTTCATTATAATCATAATTCATTTCATTGTCTTTTGTTTTAGTAGTATCAGAAAATATTTGTTTTTTCTCAATTTCAATAGAATCTTTATGGTGAAGTCTATCATAAATTAAACTGTCTGTCAATTCTCTACCAAATTCATCAACATGTAATATGTTTTTGGTATTAATTTCTAAATCAATATGATCAGGAACACCATCTTTGTCAGAATCAATAGGGCAACCAAACATATCAACTTGAACGTTTTTAGGAGTTTTGTGACATTTGTCATTTAAGTCAATAATTCCATCTTTATCTTCGTCAGAATTGTTAAATTTTTCCCAGTCAATATTTAATTTTTCTTTATTGTTTTTCCGATGAATAGAGTAATTAAATGTAAAACCTAAGCTTAAATAATGGTCGTTGTTATCGTTTAAATTAAGATTGTCAATCCAGTCTGAAAATAAAAAATTATAGGATGCGTATATTCTACCTTGAAGATACCTACTTTCTTTCCATTTAAATCCAAGTAAAATTGGTGTATTTAAAACGGTTGTTTTATAAGCAACCGAATCGTTTGTTAGTGGAGTTTCATAATCATAATCTCTGAAAAAAATTGATGCAGAGTCATATAGATTTCCGTTGTTGTCTAATAAATCACCATTAGGTTGAAAAGAAAATAATCCAGCTCCTAAAGAAATATAAGGGGAGAAATTTCCTTTATTTTCTGTGTAATTGTCAAAATTTAAAATAATATTAGCTCCTATTTTATTAAAAGAAGATTCAAAATTTCTGTTTTCGTTTAAATGAATGGAACGATAATTATCAGATAATTTACCATTAATGTATTCCAATTGAATCCCAAAAAGTTTTGAGATTCTTTTTTCGATATCAAAGGACCAAGCTATTCTTGTATTTGTAAATGCATTAGATGTGTTTTGATTTTTTATATCTCCAAAAAAACTATTTAACTTAGGCCCAAACCCAATTGTAAATATTTCTTGTGAAATAGAATCTTTTTTTTGAGATAATCCTATGAAATTTGAAGAAATAATAAATATTAATAAGATGATTTTTTTCATTATAAAATCTTTATTGAAATATAAAGTTATTCAGAATACTTAAAAGTTGGGCTTTAAATGGTATTTTTTATAAAAATCATTGATATGATTTACAGCCTCTTTTGGTGTATCAACAATAGTAATTAAATCTAAATCTTCCGGGCTAATGTTTTTTTCTTCTTTTAATAAAGTGTTTTTTATCCAAGTCATTAGGCCGCTCCAAAATTCTTTCCCAACAAGAATAACTGGGAATTTCCCAGATTTTTTAGTTTGAATTAATGTCAACGCTTCAAACATTTCATCTAATGTTCCAAAACCACCTGGTAAAACAATAAATCCTTGAGCATATTTTATGAACATTACTTTTCTTACAAAAAAGTAATCAAAATTTATATTTTTATCATTATCAATATAATCGTTCGATACTTGTTCAAAAGGGAGTTCAATATTTAAACCAACTGACTTTCCTCCACCTCTTTTTGCTCCTTTATTTCCAGCTTCCATAATTCCTGGGCCACCGCCTGTAATTACTCCATATTTATTTTTTGTAAGCTCAAAAGCTAGTTCTTCAGCCATTTTATAATACTTGTTATCAGGTTGAGTTCTTGCAGAACCAAATATAGAAACGCAAGGACCTATTTTAGCTAAACGTTCAAAACCTTCAACAAACTCAGACATTATTTTAAATACAGCCCAACTGTCGTTGGTTTTAATATTATTCCAGTTTTTCATTTCATCAATTTCTCCTTTTTTCTTCATAATTCTGAAAATTAATTATTTTTTATTCTAAAGCTAAGAAGTTAGCAGTATGACTTGATTTATTTATAATTAGTTCTTTTGGATTTCCTTCAAATGTTATTTCTCCACCATTTTTTCCTCCTTCAGGGCCCATGTCAATAATGTAATCTGCATTTTTAATTACGTCCATGTTATGTTCAATGACCAGAACAGTGTTACCGTTGTCTACCAATTGATTCAATACTTTTAAAAGTAAATTTATGTCTTCATGATGTAATCCTGTTGTTGGTTCATCAAGAATGTAAAATGTATTTCCTGTTTCTTTTTTAGATAGTTCAGTAGCAAGTTTAATTCGTTGTGCTTCACCGCCAGATAATGTTGTGGATGATTGACCTAAGTGTACATATCCTAACCCTACGTCTTCAAGGACTTTTATTTTGTCATAAATAAAAGAAACCTCCTTGAAAAAATGCGTGGCTTCAGAAATAGTTAGGTTTAGAACATCGTTTATGGATTTGCCTTTAAATTTAACCTCAAGGGTTTCTCTATTGTATCGTTTTCCATTGCATTGGTCACATTTCACATATACATCAGGTAAAAAATTCATCTCAATCAACTTCATTCCTGCCCCTGAACATGTTTCACATCTTCCCCCTTTTACATTAAAAGAAAACCTTCCTGGTTTATAGCCTCTAATTTTGGACTCGGTTAACTGAGCAAATAAATCTCTGATTAAATTGAAAATTCCAGTATAAGTTGCTGGGTTAGATCTAGGTGTTCTTCCTATAGGTGATTGGTTTATCCCAATTACTTTATCAATTAATTCTAATCCATCTATTTTTTTATAGTCCAGTGGTTTTTTGACAGCTTTGTAAATGTGCTGGTTTAAAATGGGGAAGAGGGTTTCATTAATTAATGTTGATTTACCACTTCCAGATACTCCAGTAACACATGTAAAACAATTTAATGGAAATTTTACAGAAATGTTCTTAAGGTTGTTCCCAATAGCCCCTTCTAATTTAATTGCATTATTAAAATTATATTTTCTGAAATTTTGTTTAATTCCAATTTTACTTTGTAAATATTTTGCTGTAAATGAAAGTTTTGGATTTAACTTTTTTGGATGGTTTTGATCAATTATTTCTCCTCCCAATAAACCTGCACCTGGTCCAATATCAATAACTTCATCAGCTTCATTCATTATGTCCTTGTCATGTTCAACAACAATAATAGTGTTTCCTTTATCTCTTAATTTTTTTAAAGAATTAATTAATCTATAGTTATCTCTTTGGTGAAGACCAATTGAAGGTTCATCTAAAATATATAGTACTCCAGTTAATTCAGATCCAATTTGTGAAGCTAATCTAATTCTTTGTGCTTCACCACCTGAAAGTGTTGCTGCAGGTAGATTAAGTGATAAATAATCTAATCCAACGTTAATTAAAAACCCAATTCTATTTGATAGTTCTTTTAAAAGTTCTTTGGCTATTATTTTTTGGTTAGTGTTAAGCTTTTTTTGAATAGTGTCAACCCATTTTTGGAGTTCGCTAATTTCCATTTTAGTGAGTTCATTTATGGTTGTATTGCCCACTTTATAAAAGTTGGTTTTAGGGTTTAATCTCGATCCTAAGCATTCTGGGCAAACTTTTTTATTCATAAAATTTGAAGCCCATCGTTTAATTTTATTGCCTCCTTCTTTGTGGTGTCTAGAAATAAAATTAACTACTCCTTCAAAGCCATTTAATACATCATGAACTCCATTTTCTCCAAGTACTTTTATAAAGTCAGTAGTTCCGTAAAGAATTTTATTTAAACAAGATTCTTCAATATCTTTAATTGGTGAATCTAAGTTGAAATTGTTAAATTTTAATAGGATTTCAATTTGTTTAAATGTCCAATTTCTCTCAAACTTGCCTAATGGCTCTATTCCTCCTTTATTAATTGATTTTTTCTTATCTGGTATAATCTTATAAAACTCAACTTCATATATGCTTCCAAGACCATTGCATTTTTCACAAGCTCCTTTTGGAGAGTTAAATGAAAAAACATTGGGTTCAGGCTCGTTTAGTGTGAATCCAGTAGTTGAACACATTAACCATTTACTATAAGATTTTTTTTCATTTTTTTGATTCAGTATTGTTATTTCTCCTTTACCTTTTTGAAGACACAAAGAAATGCTGTTCTCAAGTCTTTTATTGTTTTTTTGATCAACTTTAATTCTGTCAATAACTAATCCAATATCATGTGTCTTGTAACGATCAAGTCGCATCCCAGGCTCAATATTAGTTAGTTCATTATTAATCAAAACTTTTGAATAACCTTGTTTAAAAGCCTGTTCGAATAACTCTCTATAATGTCCTTTTCTTGCTTTTATTAAAGGGGCAATTAATGTAATGGTTTTGTTTTCTTGTTCTTTTTTAATTAGGTTAATAATTTCTTTTTGAGTGTAACTTACCATCTCCAGTCCTGTTTCGGGAGAAAAGGCAGTCGAAGCTCTTGCGTAAAGTAGTCTTAGATAGTCATAAATTTCTGTAATTGTGCCAACAGTTGATCTTGGATTTTTAGAGACGGTTTTTTGCTCAATAGCTATTACGGGGCTAAGGCCATTAATTTTATCTACATCTGGTTTAGTAAGGTGACCAACAAACTGTCTAGCGTATGCATTGTATGTTTCTAAATACCTTCTTTGGCCTTCTGCAAAAATTGTATCAAAAGCTAAAGATGATTTACCACTTCCACTTAAACCTGTAATAACAATAAGTTTTTGGTGGGGTATAGAAACAGAAATATTTTTTAGATTATGTGTTCTTGCTCCAATTACGTCAATATAGTTCTGGTTATTTGTCAATTTAATATACTGTAGAGAAAATTGAAGTAAAACTTATCCTAATAATAAGAGTTATTTTCTTTTATTTTTGTTTTGTTGAGTAGTTATGTATAATACTGAAAATATTCCTAAAAAATACATAAAAAATCCAGTAGCTATCCAATAACTCCAATTGTTTATAAACCTGTATAGTGCAATTGATATTATTAAGGAAAGAAAAGAAATTCCTAAATAAATGAAAGCAATTTGACTATCTGTAAAACCCATGTAGGATAGATGATGGGTTGTATGGTCTTTTCCTCCTACAAATGGAGATTGTTTTCTTACTAGTCTGTTTATTACTACACTTGTTGTGTCGCAAATTGGAAGAATAAAAACAATTAATATCATTATTATTTGCTTTGATGATATTAATTCTCCATTTACAAAGCTAGTTGAATTCCAAAAATACTTAATCCCTACAGCAGCAATTAATAATCCAAGAAATTGACTTCCTGAATCTCCCATAAACATTTTTGAAGGGTTCCAATTGTGGAATAAGAAACCAATAAGTGAAGCAACAACAGCTAAAATTACAATGAAATCATAATTTTTAAAATCTTCATCAATAGTTAAAAATATTAATGCAATTATTAAAATAAATAATGAAGTTATAGCAGTAATTCCATCCATATTGTCTAACATGTTTATAGAATTCATTATTCCTACTACCCAAAATAAGGTTAAAATCATATTTAATATTTCATTGTCAAATAATTGTATCGTGGAATTTGTTTCGCTAAAATTTCCGCTAAAAATTAAAATACCTGCACAGGCTACTTGAACAAAAAACTTTAAAAAAGGTTTTGTATTATACGCATCATCTGCTAATCCCATTAAAAATGCCAATGAACTTGCAAATAGTAAACCTATTACTTGTCCATCATTAAAAAGGGCATCGTTATTAAAAAAAATGCCAAAACTTGCTGTTCCAATTAAAAAAGAAATGTAAAAAGATATTCCTCCCAATGCGGGTCTTGAGACAGAACTCCATCTAATTAAGGGTTTTTCATTTTCTCTTATACCTAAGGTAGTAGCAAATTTTAAAAGAATAGTATTTATCAATAAACTAAACATAACTATGCTAACAAAAAAAACGGTATAAACTAAAAATATATATGCCAAATCAAATCGTATTAGAAATTAGTTACAAAAGAACTAAATTTTTCACCTTTTTTATCTTTTTCAGATAAAATTACATCATTTGTTAACCAATCAATATTTAAATCATGATCATTCCATAGTATACAACCTTCAGATTGTTTATTGTAGTAATTTGTGCATTTATAAGAAAAAATAGTGTCATTCTCTAAAGTTAAAAATCCGTGAGCCATACCTGAAGGAAGGTACATCATATGATGGTTTTTATCAGATAAAATAGCTTTAAAATGCTTCCCATAAGTAGGTGATTTTTTTCTTATGTCTACAGCTACATCTAAAACGCTTCCCTTTATTACGCTTACCAATTTCCCTTGATCATGTGGTGGTTTTTGAAAGTGTAACCCTCGAAGAACATTTTTTTGGGAGCAGGACTGATTGTCTTGTACGAAATTAATATCAATATTTGTTTTTTCTTTGAAATATTTCGAATTAAAAGATTCAAAAAAATAGCCTCTTGAATCCTTAAATACATTAGGCTCAATTATAAAAACGTCGTCAATTGATGAATTATGTATAATCATTGTTATCCTTTTTAAATGCATTTATAATGCGTTTAAAAATACTATTTTTTCTTAAATTTTCATCTTCAGTGTAATATGAATTGTATCCTTTAGATCCATAGCCATAGCCATAGCCATAACCATAACCATAATGATATCCGTAGCTATATCTTTTTCCATATCCGCCACTCCCAGAAGTGTCAACCCCATTTAAAACCACTGAAAGTTTTGGTAAATTATTTTCATTTATTAATCTATCTACATTTTGAACGAAATTTTTTCTTGAAAAATTAGCTTTAAAAACATATATAGGATAGTCGGCCATTTGAAGAACTGGAATTCCATCTGTAACTAATCCAACTGGAGGATTGTCAATTACAATTGTATCGTATTTTTCTTTTAGTTTTTCTATAGTTTTATTGAAAAAATCACTAATAATTAATTCTGATGGATTAGGTGGAAGTGTTCCTGCTGTAATAAAATCAAGATCTTTTAATGAACTATTGTTTACACAGTTTTCAATAGTTGACTTTCCAATTAAAATATCACTCATACCTTTTCCGTTTTTCATTCCGAATCCTAAATGAATTTTTGGTTTTCTCATATCCAAATCAATAACGACTACTTTTTTTCCAGAAAAAGCTATAATACCTGCAAGATTGATAGCTAAAAATGTTTTTCCTTCTCCTGAAATAGTACTGCTAATTCCAATAACTTTTGACTTTTTATCATTTGAAATAAATTGAAGATTAGTTCTTATCGCTCTAAAAGATTCTGTCATTAATGATTTAGGACTTTTGTCCACCATTAATTGAGAAACTGGAACTTTAGTTTTTAATAATGGAATCATCCCTAGTATGGAAATGGTTCCATTTGAATATTTGGAGATTTCATAAAGAGAGGTTATTTTATCGTGAAGCAAGTATTTTAATAATGAAACACCAATAGAAAATATTAATCCTAAAACGAAAACTAAACTATATACTAATAATTTGATTGGTGATATAGGAGTTTCACTTAGAGGAGCAGTACTTAAAATTTCATTATAAGTTGTAATTCCAGCCTTAGAAAGTTCATATTCAGTTTCCTTTTCTAGTAGAAGGGTGTAATATTTATTATTAATTTCATGAATCCTTTCAAGTCTTGTAAGTTCTAATTCCTTTTCTGGAAGTGTAAGTAGTTTTTTTTCTAGTAACAATATTTTTTGTTGAAGTGCTTTATTTTCTTTTCTTTTTTGTTTGTTAATTAATTCAATTGCTTTGCTTATATAAATAATTTCTTCTTCAATTTGATAATTTAATAATATCACATTCTCGTTGCTTTCAGTTACATCTCTTAATAATTCATCCCTTTTAATTACATTTTTTTCTAATGATTCAATCATATTTTGTATTACAAGATTATCGTAAAATATTTTTGATAATGACAGACTTTTTATTGAGTTAGAACTAATTTTTTTAGATAATGTTGATTGAAACATTTCTTGAAATTGATTTAATAAAGTTATGTCGACTTGATTTTGAACTAGTTTATTTTCAACTTCTGAAATTTTAGAAAGTTGAGTTTCATTTGCCATCAATGAAGAATTTACATTGTTAGCTTTTTTAAATATTTGAATTTCTTGTTCACTTAATTTTAACCTTTTGTCTACGCTATCTTTTTGGGCATTTATGTATTGAACAATATTTATTGAACTCAATGCTTTTTTCTTAAGGTCATAGTCAATGTAAACTTTTGATATTGTGTTACATACATCTTGTGCAAATTTAGGATTGGTATGTGAG
>CEUK01024518.1_pt1 | contig 11388 bp, 11 predicted proteins | sample 356451 | NCBI WGS metagenome assembly CEUK01 (sample SAMEA2622843, study PRJEB7988) | marine metagenome | isolation source: saline water (ENVO:00002010), including
TAGTTTATTCAATAAAAAAGCCCCTTGATTGGGGCTTTTTTTATAGGCTTTTTTCAAAAAAAATATATAGAATATAACCTGTTAATAGTGCAATTAGTCCTTTTAAATATCCAAGACTATTGGAATCAGGAATTAAATTAGATTCTTGCATCCATGATAAAACAGCAAACATAATTCCAAAAGCTGATATAAATAACCAAATTTTCTTTTTCATTTATATTTTAGTTTAAATAAGTATTAAAAGATAATACTTTATATTTTTTTGTACCAAATTGTATTATATGTATTATAAAAACTCAATATTATAAGATTCGTTATCCACAATAAGTATGTAATTTTGAATATTATTGATATTTGTGTTTATATAAGCATAAGGATAAGATAATTAAATTTTAATATCTTAATTTTTTTAACATAAATTTAATATTAGAACTTTGTTTTATGAACATACTTTATGGTATTCAAGGCACAGGGAACGGTCATCTAAGTAGAGCAGATTTTATTTATAAATTACTTTTAAAAAGAGGTTATAACGTTGATGTTCTTATTTCTGGTAATAATTACAGTTTACAGCCCTCTATGGCTGTTAAATATCGTAACAAAGGATTAACTTTTGTTATTAATAATGGAAAAATAGATTATTTAAAAACATTAAGTAATTTAGATTTATTTACTTCTTATGTTGAGCAAAAAAATATACCATTTAAAGAATATGATTTTATAATTACTGATTTTGAACCTGTTACAGCATGGGCTTCATTAAGATTTAAGATCCCCTCATTACATATTAGTCACCAAGCTTCTTTTTTAGATAAAAATGTTCCACGTCCTGAGTATAAGAATATATTAGGTGAGTATATTATGAAATATTATTGTCCAACAAATGATTATATTGGACTTCATTATAAATCTTATGGCCCCTCTATATCAGAACCAATTATATCAAATGACATAATTTCTCTTCCAATAGTTGATGGCAATCATGTGACAGTTTATCTACCTTGGTTTGATGATAGTTATTTAATAAGTTTATTTTCTAAAATAAAAACAGTGAAGTTTTGTATTTTTTCAAAATCTACAGACACATTTTACTCACATGAGAATATAGAATTTCACCCAATTAACAAAATAAATTTTTTAAATAATATAGCTAATTCTTATGGTGTAATTTCTAATGCTGGTTTTCAAACATCATCTGAAGTGATGTACTTAGGAAAGCGTCTTATGGTAGTTCCTGTTGAAGGTCAGTATGAACAACTATGTAATGTTGCTGCTTTAAGAGAAATTGGTGTTAAATCATTAAATAAATTTGATAATAATATTAAAGAAATTATCATTCAATGGTTAGATTCAGAACCTGTTAAAATAAAATTTAAAAATAATCTTGAAAAATTATTATTGGAGAAAATTGGTAAACTTTAATATCTATTTAAAAATAGATAAATGCTGATTTAAACTGTTTATTAGTGATTCTTCACTAGTATTAGTTTTACCTAAAATAGTTACTCCTACAATTGATGTATAAATTGCCTGAGCTGTGTGATTAATATTTATTTTGCTTTTAATTTCTTTGTTTTTAATAGCATTTTCTAAAAAACACTCTAGTGAATCTATCCAGAATTTTTGTGATTCATCCAAGATTTTACTTGTTTTTAAACTAGGATTAGGTAGTAATTCAGAATATGTATTAGAAATCATACATCCTTTTTTATCTTCAGATCTAATAATCTCAACAATATTGTTAAATAATAATTTAAATCCTGATTTGACATTTTTTGATTCGTTAAAGACTTTATTTATTTTTTGTCTCATACGATTTTGATATACAACCAGACATTGATTAAATAATTCCTCTTTGTCTTTATAATTTTCATATAAATTAGCTCTATTAATACCAATGTGATTAACTAAATCCTGAATAGAAGTTTTATGGTATCCATTCTTCCAAAAGAGATCTGTTGCTCCATCAAGAAGTTCAGTCTCATTTAATACTTTTTGTTTCGGCATGTGCTATAATCTATAGGGGTATACATAAAGATATGTATATTTATAAGAAATTACAAATTGATTTATTTAGTATTTCTATTCTTAATATACTCCTTATGAATGAAAATAAAGACATGTGTCTTGATGATTTTACTTTTAAACATAATATTTATACTCGTTTTAGAGATATAGATGCTTTTCTTCATGTTAATAATGCTGTTTTTTTAAGTTATTTTGAAGATGCACGTAAGACTTTTATAGATAGATGGAAAGTAAACTTAAGTGATAAGTCTTTAATTGTAGCTTCAATTAAAATTGATTATAAAAAACAACTTAAACATCCCTCTGAGGTTAATATAGGTCAAAGAGTCTCAAGAATTGGAAAAACTAGTTTTGATATTTTATCTGTTATGTTTTTTGAAGGTAGTGAGATATCACGTGCTACAACAACCATCGTGTGTTATAATTTTAAATCAAATAAATCAATTCCAGTATACAAAGAAATTAAGAATGATTTTAATAAATGATTGTTTTTACATATTTGCTTAAATTTGTTCTATTAAATTGTTATTAATTATGAAACATTTACTATTTACTTTTATAATCTTATTTTGTTCTATATTTTCTTTTTCTCAAGTAATTACATTTGAATGTAATAATGAAATTATTATAGCTTCTTTTGATCAAATCGCAAATAATCCAAATGCATATATAGATTGGAATGGAGATAATTTAATTGATGAACAAGATTATATTATTTATTTATCACAAATATATGATTGTGATGAAATAGATTGTGATGAAAATTTACAAGACTGTAATGAATACCTAGAAGGTTGTTACAATGATAATGGTGGTTACTACGAAATAGCTGATGTTATGCTTTATGATGAATGTAATGGAATGATTTGTGAAAGTGCTAATAATTGGATCTCATATGTTGTACCAGGTTGTGAAGAAGAAAACGAGTCTATTACTTTTGAATGCAATAATGAAATCATCACTGTTTCTTACACTGAATATGCTAATAATTTAAATGCAAATATTGATTGGAATGAAGATGGTGTAATTAACAACGATGATCTTTTAATTTACTTAAATCAAATTTATGGATGTAATAATAATGATGAATTTGAATGGAATACAATTGAATGGGAAGATTCAAATTGGCTTGAATATGATTGGGAAAATGTATGGGTTGATTTAGATCTTGGTAGTATTATTAATTGGACTGATATTCCATGGGATGATATAATTAATTTAAACATCTCACCTGATGATCTTATAAATTATATTAATGGAATGCCATTATCTCAACCTTTTGATTGGAATAATTTTATAAGCTCACAAGGTTGTGTTGATGATGATTCAATAATATCAATAGGATTAAGTATTTGGACGGATATCGATGGATGTGCAGATGCTCTTTTATATTTAGAGAGTCAAAATCTAGATTGTAATACACCATTAAACTTAAAATTTGTGAGTGCTGATCCAATTGCATTATCTGAAATTTGTTGTGAAACATGTCAAAATACAACAACTAGTGATGATTGTTGTATCAATCCAGATTGGATAGATCCATTAGCCATGTGTTTTGCATTATGGGATCCAGTAATTGGTTGTGATGGTATTCAATACAGTAATTCTTGTGTTGCTGAAAATGCTGGAGTAACAAGTTGGACTAATCAAATGGGTGATGAAGTGGTGATTGATTGGGACTGCACCAATACGAATAATGAATTAGAAGGTTGTACTGAACCTAATGCTTGTAACTATGACCCCTTAGCTACTATAGATGATGGTTCATGTGCTAATGAGATAAATCCAGGTATCTTAGAGTTTTCTCTTCAGCCACTTTGTTATTCAGAGTCAATCGATATAGCATTCTTAATTCCTCCTAGTGGTGGAGATGGTAATTATAATTATCAATGGGAAATTTCTACAGACATGCTTTCTTGGTTACCTCTGACAGGTGCATCATTACCAAGTTACCAATACATTAATTCTAATAATAGTTCGGAAACATTAACTATTCAAATAAGATGTAGAATAAATAATAATTCTTGTAGTGACTATGTTTACACATCTCCTGTAAATATTGCGACACTTTCAGGTCTAAATGCTGGTGAATTAATGGGAATTGAAGATCCTATTTGTTATAATGAAAGCACTTTGTTATCATTTGATATTTTACCATCTGGATCTGTGGAAGGGTTAGGAAACTACACTTTTCAATGGCAAGTTTCACAATCTGGGGGAACATTTGAGGATATTCCATTAGCTAATTCATCAACATATTTATTGAATAATAATAATCTTACTTCAGAAAGTATTACTAACTATTATAGAGTTGTAGTAACTTCTAATTATTGTGGGTCTTCTATTATTACAAACATTATTTCTGTTGACCTTCTTCCTTTAGGTACTGGTTGTTCTGACCCTGATGCTTGCAATTATGACTATAATTCAAACGATTGCTTTAATACAAGTAATTGTGATTACGGAGTACAATGTTTTGTGTCACCTTGTTCTATTTCAGAAGATCCTGGGGTTTTTGGTGCATATTGTGTTGATGACTACTGTGAAGGTTGCTGTGCTGTATGGTATTTTGCTGATGGTTCACTGCTATCAAATTCATGTGATATTTCAATAAAAGAACATAATAATATGAAAAATCATTTTCAAATTACTGATCTCTTAGGAAGAGATAATAAAGGTTTTAAATATGAGATAAAAATATTTAATGATGGAACAGTAGAAAAAAAATATTTTATAGACAATGAGTAGCAGTGAATATACAAAATGGATAGGAGGGGTAGCAGGCTTTATGTATGGAGGTTTTTTAGGAGCCTTAATAGGATATCATTTAGGTAAAACAATAGGTAAAAATTTTGGACCTAGAAAGAAGATGTTTGAAATGTCTTTTGAAATGTCATTACTTGTTTTGTCTACTATGGTTATTAGAGCTGATGGAAAAACTACTAAAGAAGAGTTAGATTGTGTACGACGATTTTTCATTCAGTCATTTGGTAAGCAAAAGGCTGATATTTATTTTAAAGTTTTTAATCAGATAAAAGAAAAACCTTTCCCATCATTAAGATCTGTTTGCTTAGAAATCAATAAAAGTGTTAATCATAAAACAAGATTACAAATCATTCATTTTCTATTTTCTATTGCTCATAGTGATGGACATATTGATTCTACAGAAATTGATATAGTTAGAAAAATTGCAAAATACTTTTGGGTTAATAATTATGATTTTTCTTCAATTGAAGCAATGTTTTTAAATAAATCTAATATTGATAACTCATATGCTATTTTAGGTGTTTCAAAAGAAGCTAGTGATGATGAGGTGAAAAAAGCATATAGGAAAGTAGTAAAAAAATACCATCCAGATAAATTATCAGATGTAGGTGAAGATGTTAAAAAAATGGCTAAGGAAAAATTTCAAGCTGTTCAACAAGCATATGAAAGTATTTGTAAATCTAGAAATATAGCTTAATTACTTTTTGTGCAAGTTGATTTAGGAAAATACTATTAAATGAATAAGAAAGTTATTGTTGAGTACCAAGAATTTGATGATTGGTCAATTTTATCAAATGAAGAACATAATTTAATTTTAAAAGCTAATGAGGCAGCTGTCAATGCATATGCACAATATTCTAATTTTTATGTTGGAGCAGCAGTTCAAATTAATAATGGTAAAGTTTTCATAGGTAATAATCAAGAAAATGCATCTTATCCTTGTGGTATATGTGCAGAAAGAGTAGCATTATTTTCAGCTCAAGCAAATTACCCTAATACTATTATTACCTCAATTGCTATTACTGCATTCTCTAAAGATTTTAATATATCAAAACCTGTAGGACCTTGTGGTTTATGTAGGCAGGTCATTCTTGAATTTGAAGAGAAACAAAATTTTGATATTAAAATTTTTCTATTTGATACAAAAAAAATTATTAAAATTGCAAAGGCAAAAGATTTGTTGCCCTTGTATTTTCAAGAAAATAAACTAAAAATTAATCAAAAATAAATTATGAAAACAAAATTCACTTTACTGTCAATCTTTATTGTAACTTTTTTATTTAGTCAAAATAATTATGTTCACCAAGTCTTATTATTAAATGAAGGTTCATATGATTATACTAATAATGAAGTTATTTCCCCAGTTACAGTAGGCGTGTATAATCCTCAATTAAATGAATACAATACTATATTAGAAATAAATGATGCTCGTTTTGCTTCAGATTTAATAATTGCCGATAGTTTTTTTTATGTTGCTGCTGATAATAAAATATTTAAGTACGATTTAAACACTTTCGAGCAAATTAGCACTGTTGATTTTCAAGGAGTAAGAAGACTTGCTATATATGATGATTATATTTTTGCTTCAAGAGGTGATTATGATAATTTAACATTTTCACCAATTGTATTTGATTCTTATCTTGATGTTTTTTCAAAAGAAACTTTAGACCATTTATTCTCTTTTGGGGTAGATGAAGGACCAAATTGGTCTACTGAAAATATCATCATTAACAATGATAAATTATATGTTACAATTAATAATGCATATGAATGGGGTAATTATAAAGGAATTATTGGCATTGTTGATCTTTCTACAATGACCTATACTGACGAATTAGATTTAGGAGAAGATGGTAAAAATCCAATTAACTTAATGTTAAAAGATAATACATTATATACTGTAAATAATCAAAATTGGGATGGAAGTTCGGTCTCAATTATTGATTTAGATAACAATGAACCTCAAACTATGAATTTAGCTGATGTAAGTGCAGGTTGTGGCGTTTCTATTCTTAGAGGATCTAAATTAAACTATCAAAAGTCTGGTGATAATTTGATGTATATTTTCAATGTAGATACACAAACACAAGGTGGTGTTGAAAGTCAGTTAAATGATAATTTTTATGCTGTTGCTCAAGATGAAATAAATAATTATTTATATGCGTCTAGTTCTGATTTTGTGTCTAATAGTCAAGTTAGTATCTATAATTCAGAAAATATTGTTGTAAATAGTTTTATTGCAGATGTTAATACAAGAAATATTGTTTTTGATATTAGAAATGATAATTCATCAAACATAAAAGAATATGAATTTTTGAATAATGATGTTATGTATTTAGATCTTTTAGGAAGATCTGTAAAAAAGAACACTAAATTGTCACTACAAATAATAGAAAGTAAAATACAATCAAAATTTATTTTTAACTAATCACTTAAAGTTAAATCTATGAATAAAAATAACCACATTTTGATAAAATATATACTAATATTTATTTCCATATTTTCACTTTTTTATTTTTCAAATCCTGTAAATTTTAATTCAAAGAATATGAAAGAAAAATTTTTATCAAGTGGAATAAATTTAAAATATATGGATATAAATATTTCTCCAAAAGATGATTTTTATCGATATGTTAATGGTAATTGGCTAGATTCTGTTAATATTCCTGATGATCATAGTGCTTGGGGAGGATTTTATGAACTAAGAAAGAAAACTGATGCAGATGTTTTAGAGATTTTAAGAAATGCAGTTAATGATATATCAATTGATCGTAATTCAGATCAAGGTAAAGTTATATCTATGTATGAAACATTTATGAATATTGAACATAGAAATGAATTAGGAATTGAGCCTATTTTACCTTATTTAAACCAAATTAATGAAATTAAAAATTTTATTGATTTACAATCATATATGATTGATGTATCAAAATATGGTAAAGGAGATTTTTTTGGTATATACATAGGTGCAGATAAAAAAAATAGTAGTATTCATTCTCCTTACTTATATGGTGGTGAATTAGGATTACCTGATAGAGATTATTATTTGCTTGATAGTTTTAAAGATATTAGAGATAAATACTTAATTCATATTGAGCGAATGTTTTTATTTACAGGTGAACCGAAAGAAATTGCTCAAAATTATGCTCAACAAATTTTAATGTTTGAAACACAAATTGCTAATGGTAAAATGGATAAAGTAGATAGGAGAGATCCTTCTAAAACTTATAATCCAAAATCAATTATAGAATTAAGCAACATGTTACCAATGATTGATTGGAGCAATTACTTAAAAGCTATTGGTGTTGATGCGGATACGATTATTGTTTCAGATTTAAATTACTTTTCCACTCTACTAAATATTTTTGAAGAAAATAAGTTAGACACATGGAAGATATATTTGAAATGGGGAGTTTTAAATAGTGCAGCAAGCTATCTTACAGAGGAAATGGAAAATGCAAATTTTGACTTTTACTCAAAAACTCTTAGAGGTGTTCAACAACAAAAACCAAGAGAAGAAAGAGCTGTCTCTACTATTAACTGGTCGATTGGACAAGCATTAGGTAAATTATATGTTAAAGAAAAATTTCCACAAGAAGCAAAAGAAACTGCTCAAGAAATGATTTCTTATATTGTTGATTCTTATCGAAATAGGATTAATAAATTAACTTGGATGGATGAGTTAACTAAATTAAAAGCTATTGAGAAATTAGAGAAAATTTCAATTAAAATTGCTTATCCAGATAAGTGGAAAGATTATTCCTCTTTAGAAATAAATTCACTTGATAACGGTGGTTCATATTTTCAAAATAGAGTAAATTTATCAGTTTGGTCAAGAAGTGAAAATATAGCCAAGCTAAATAAACCTGTTGATAAGTCTGAGTGGTATATGTCACCACAAATTGTAAACGCATACTATAGTCCATCAAATAATGAAATTGTTTTTCCTGCTGGTATATTACAACCACCATTTTATGATTTTCAAGCAGATCCAGCTGTTAATTTTGGAGGTATAGGTGCTGTAATTGGTCATGAAATTTCACATGCTTTTGATGATTCTGGTGCTGATTATGATGGTGATGGGAACTTAATAAAATGGTGGACAGAAAATGATTATAAAAAGTTTAATGAATTAGGAGATTCTTTAGCAGCTCAATTTGATAGAATTGAAGTTTTGCCAGATTTATTTATTAACGGTAAGTTTACCTTAGGAGAAAATATTGGTGATTTAGGTGGAGTGAATTCTGCTTTTGACGGTTTACAACTTTATTTAGATGATCATGATTCCATAGCACTAATAGATGGTTATACTCAAAATCAAAGATTCTTTATTTCTTGGGCAACAATATGGAGAACTAAAATGCGTGAAGAAGCTCTAAGAACTCGTATAATGACTGATCCACATTCTCCTGGTATGTATAGAGGGTATGTTCCATTAATGAATATAGAGGCCTTTTATAAAGCCTTTAACATTAATGAAGGTGATTTAATGTATTTAGAGCCAGATAAAAGAATTGAAATATGGTAATGAAAGATTTTATTCAAAATTTTCCACATCAAATTAAAGAAGCAGTTGAAATTGGTTCTAAAATTTCGGTAACTACAAATTTTTCACAAATCAACAATATTATTATTGCTGGACAAGGTGGTTCTGGAATTGGTGGAATGATAGTTAAAAATTTACTAATTGATAAATTAAGTATTCCAGTTTATTTAAATCAAGACTATACTTTACCTGCTTTTGCTGATGAAAAATCTATTTTTATTGCTTCTTCATACTCTGGAAATACAGAGGAAACATTGAGTTCTTTAAAAAAGGCACAAAAACGAAATTGTAATATATTTTGTATTTGTTCTGGTGGTGAACTTTTAAAAATAGCTGAGGAAAATGATTATGATCATGTTGTTATTCCATCAGGAGGTGCACCAAGAGCAATGTTGTGTTACTCTGTCATTCAGCTTTTATTTTTTATTTATAAAATATCAAGTTTTTCAATAAATGAACTGAAAAATGATTTATTGTCAACTATGAACTACATTTTAGATAGTCAAGAATCTATTATTTTGAAAGCTAAAAGTACTGTTAGTAAAATGGGTAATAAAATGCCTTTTATTTATACTTTTCCAGAATTTGAAGGTGCAGCTCTAAGATTTAAGCAACAATTAAATGAAAATTCTAAGCAACATGCGTTATATAATTTAATTCCTGAAATGAATCATAATGAAATAGTTGGTTGGTCAAATAGACATTTATGTTCAGTGCCTGTTTTTTTTGATGGAAATACTTCAAATAGGAATAAAAAGAGATTACTTATTAATATTGATCAAATTAATAAATGTGTTGATAACTATATATATATAACATCTGACCATTCTTCATCAATGCATCAATATTTTTTCTTTATACATCTTGGTGATTGGATTTCCTTATTTTTAGCAGAAAAAAATAATTTAGATCCTGATGAAATTGATTCAATACATTTTTTAAAAAATGAATTAAAGAAATAAATAATGAAAAATATTCATAGCTGGCTCTTGGAATATGGGGATAGTCATCAAAATCAAATTAATAAAATCATTCACTGGATATGTGTCCCTCTAATTTTTTGGAGTATTGTGGGTCTTATTTCTCTAATTCCTCATAAATTTTTAGATGTTTTTAATAATGATTTGTTTAATCAATTCATACATTATGGTACAATAGTGATTATTTTAGGTTTGCTTTTTTATTTAAATCTTTCTTTTATGATTTTTATGGGCATGGTTTTATTTTCAATATTGATTTTAATTTGTACTTATTCTATCTATTATTTATTTGAAACAAATAATTTATGGGGTATCTTCAATTCATTTGATTTAAACACTAATACATTTTTAATATATTTTTATATTTCAGTTTTTATTTTTTCTTGGATTTTACAATTTATAGGACATAAAATTGAAGGAAAAAAACCATCCTTTTTTAAAGATATTCAATTTTTACTTATAGGTCCAGCTTGGATAATAAGTTATATTTTTAACAAATTAAAGATTAAATACTAATATGAATAGATTAATATTTCTTATAATTTTTATGCCCTTTACTTTTTTATTTTCTCAAAATCCAAATTATGGGCAATTTTCAGTAGGGGAAGATATTTATGGAAAAGTTTTTGGAGTTGTTAAAGATTCTGACGATAGTAATTATTTACCTTATGCAAATGTTTCATTGTATAAATTAGATAATCAGTCTGATACAATTCTTGTTAATGGAACAATATCTGATGATGAAGGAAACTTTTTATTTGAAAAACTAACTATTGATTCTTACTTTATAGAGATAAGTTATAATGGTTATTCATCAAAAAATATAGATTTTGAAATTTCTGGAAAAAAACTTAATAAAAATTTAAAAAATATTTTTCTAAAGCAAAATTCCTTATTACTTGAAGGAGTGAATGTTTCTACTGAAGCTCCTATCTATGAAAATAAAATTGAAAAAATAGTATATAATGTAGGAAATGATCTTTCTCAAACTGCAAATGATGGTATTGATGTTTTAAGAAATGCACCGTTAGTTTCAGTGGATATTAACGATGAAGTTTCATTGAGAGG
>CEUK01081717.1_pt1 | contig 11383 bp, 9 predicted proteins | sample 356451 | NCBI WGS metagenome assembly CEUK01 (sample SAMEA2622843, study PRJEB7988) | marine metagenome | isolation source: saline water (ENVO:00002010), including
ATAATATTATTCTTGAAGAATTAAATGAACATGTTGAGACTTCAAAGCTTCTTTACAAGTTATTACCTGAAATCACTTCATTTTACAATATAATAATTAATACTTTAAGGAAAAATAATAAAATCATGATATGTGGAAATGGAGGATCTGCTGCAGATGCTCAACATTTCTCATCAGAATTGATTGGTAAATTCGAAAGAGTTAGAAAACCTTTAGCTGCAATATCACTTTGTACAGATACATCAGCAATAACTTCAATAAGCAATGATTTTAGTTTTGATGATATTTTTTCTAGACAAATTAGAGGAATAGGAGAAAAAGGGGATCTTCTTATAGTTATATCAACTTCTGGGAATTCAAAAAATGTTTTAAATGCTATAAATATTGCGAAAGAAAAAGATATTGCTTGTATTGGACTTCTTGGAAGAGATGGAGGATTGGCAATCAAACAAATTGATTCTTCAATTACAATTAATTCAAATAGAACATGCAGGATACAGGAAATGCATTCTATTATAATTCATATAATATGCTCTTTAATTGAAAAAAATGCATTTGATTGATTTTTAAATTTATGAAAGCTGCTTTTTTAGATAGAGATGGTGTAATAAATTATGATTATGGTTATGTATATAAATTTGAAAATTTTAGATTTTGCAAAGGTATATTTAAAGGTTTAAAAACACTGATAGAACTTGATTTTAGTCTAATAATTATAACAAATCAATCAGGTATAGCTAGAGGAATATTTACAGAAGAAGAATATAAAAAAACCACTAATCTTATGTTAAATAAATTAAAAGATAATAATATAAAAATTACTCAAATCTATCATTGTCCACATCATCCATCATTTCCTGGAAATGAATTTTCCGAATGCAGTTGTCGCAAGCCAAAACCCGGGTTATTTTTAAAAGCTGCAAAAGAACATAATATAGAAATGCAAAAGTCAATAGCTATTGGAGATAGCGAGCGGGATCTTATAGCCGCAAGAAGTGCGGGGATAAAAAAAAGATATTTAATAAGAAAGGATAATTCATTAGAAAAACAAAATCTTATTACTTCTACCCATAAATCTTTACTTGAATGTGCAAATACTATTAAAAATTTCAAAGAAAATTTGATTTAAATTGAAAAATGGTGCTAAAAAATAATTTTAAAAATATACTTAAAAAATCTTTGATATTTTCTCTAAATCCATTTAAATTTTTTATAAATTTAATTCTAAAAAAGTTAAATTACTATATTATTTGGCGTTCTGGTAAGGCTATTGGAGACCAATTACTAATGGCTGGATTAGCAAAAATATTAAAAAATAAATTTGATTATAAAGTAATTATAATTACGAATTATTCTTCTCTTTTATCATTATCTCCCCATATATTTAAATGTATTTCATCAAGAAAAATATTTGGATGGAAATTTTTTTATTATATTTTAAAAATTATTGAAGGGCAAAGAGTACTTGAATATAATTTTCCATATAAAGATTTTGGATATAAATCACAATTAGATGCTTATTCTTCGGGTTTTTATGAATATTTAAATCAACCACCTATATGGCAAGCTCATGTAGCAGATAGACTAGGACCCAAAATTTTTAAAAATTTTAGTGGTGGGATTAATAAACCTAAAATGAAAAATACAAAGGAAATTATTAATTCAATTAGAAGATCATATCCAAATTATAAAATTGGAGTTATAAATCCAATAGGAAAAACTTCTTACACTAAAGCAAAAGCTTATGGTTTTAAAAATTATCAAGAGATAGTTTCCTTAACGCATCAAAAAATAAAATGGTTACAAGTTGGATTAGAAAATGATTTAGTTCTGAAACAAGTACATCTTGACTTAAGAGGCAATAACTTAGGATTTTTAGTAGATATTATAGCTTTTTCAGATTTAGTACTTGCAGATGAAGGCCTTCTAAATCATATCGCAGGATCCTTTCCAGATGTTAATTCTTATATAATCTTTTCAGAGTTCATGCCACCAAAATATTACAGTTATAAAAATACAATTACTTTAGGGTTACCGAAGAATTTAAAAAGCATTAATTATTGGCAAAATAAACCTCCGATTATAAAAGAATCAAATAATCCAAAAATTATTGCAGCTGATATTTTACGTTTTGAAAATTTATAAATAATTTTATTCCAATCTATATTAATCTCATATTTATTTCTACATTAAGAAGAAACTTTTTATCAAAAAAATTTCAACCTCTACAAAATATAGACATATTTTTATGAAATATTTATATTAAATAAAATTTATAAATTTAGAGATTTAAAAACTATTAAGATTTAATCTTTTTTATTCCTTGCTAGGAAATAAAATTTATTTATTTTAAAGGATTAAAATAATTTTATTTTTAATTCTAATTTAGTGAGATTCTTTAATCATTCTTATTACATAGTTTATGATAAAATCAAAATAATAAAAAGAAATCTAAATAAAGTAATACGGAATAAAATGATTTAAAATGAATTCAACAATTAATTCTATAAATTTATTAATAAAAATTCTTTGGCATAGTTCTAATTCAAATAAAAAATTAGAAGCCTTATTTGTTTCATTATTTTCAATATTCTCTTCACTACTTCAGTATACAAATATTATAATCACCGCCTTTACTTTTTCATTTATTACATCGTTTGCTTACTCTGAAAAAAATTTTTTCGAACTTGATTTATTATTTGGTAATAAAATACTTTTACAGCAAGAAGACTTTTTAAATATTATCTTTTTTTGGTTAATTTCTTCGATAATAACTTATTTATCAGTTATTTTTTCTACATTTTCTCTTTATAAATTAGCCTATAGTTTAGGAAAAAGTTTAAGTAATAAAATTTTAAAAATTTCATTAAGTTCAAACTCTTTATTTTCTGAACATATTTCTGAAAAAACCATTTTTAATCTGCTTACATCTGAGAATAGTATGCTTATAAAAGGCTCAATAAGTGCCCTTATTTCTTTGCCTATGCAATTAGTAACCTTAATAGCACTAATATCAATAATTCTTAAATATAGTATTTATTTAATATTCCTTATCCCAGCTATTGCACTGATTTATATTCTTATATCCAACCTTATATTTAAATCAGTAACTAAAAAAGGTAAAAAAGTTTTTAATTTAAGATCTTTGCAGACAGACATCTTATCAAGAATAATTGATAATCCTTTAGATGTAAAATTTCCCCCTTCAGATAAAGAATATAATGATTTATTTAATAAAACGACCACAAACCTGAGAAATATTGAATCACTTTTAGCGACAATTCCAAAAGCATTAAAAGCATTTCTAGAGTTATTAATAATATTAGTAATAGGGTTTTATATTTTTTATAGTATTTCTTTACTTAATTTACCTTTAGAATATTTTATAAGTTACTCATCTGCTGTAATATTATCATTATTCAAATTAACTCCCTTAATTTCAGCTCTATCTTCAAATTTTGTATCTTTCAATGCCCAATATGAATCAATAAAAAATTATAGTTCTTTGATAAAAAATAGTAAAAATTATAACTTGTATACAAAATCAATTAATTACGCTCAAATATTTTTTGGGGATAACTATAAATTATCTTTTGAAGAATTGCAAAGTGAAAGAATCAAAAAATATAGTAAAAATAATATCCTAAATTTAAAGTTAGATCAAATAAAGCTTTTATGGATTACAGGAAAATCAGGATGTGGTAAATCAACCTTTATATCATTAGTTGGTGGAATGAGACCGGTTAATAAAGGCAAAATAAAACTTATCATAAATAAAAGAATTAAATCTAACTATATTCAAGAATATATTGCATATATGCCTCAAAATCCTATATTTCATTCAATAAAAGTTTTAGATTACATTAGAGATGGAGATCCTAATCTAAACAATACAAAACTTAGAAATATAATTAATAAGTTAAAAATTGCCAATTCATTTGGAATGAGCACTAAAAATCTCTTGAACTTAGTAATTGGACCAAAAGGATATAATCCAAGTGGAGGACAATCTAAATTATTAGCTTTTGCAAGAGCCCTTTATAAGAAAAATACATATTTATATTTACTCGATGAACCAACTTCTGATTTAAGTGAGGAATTTAGAGAAATCGTATTAAGTACTATTTATGATCTTGCCAAGGAAAAATTTGTTTTATGTATAACTCATGATCTAAGCTCAATAAGGGAAAATGATATTAGATTAAAGCTATAAAGTATTTACATTAATATTTTGATAAATAATTATTTAAGTGGTGATAAAATATTATTAAAATTAGTTATTAACATAAAAACTAATGTTTCAAAAAATACTATCCACTTTATTCGAAGATATTACAACCTTATTTATTTTTAAATGCTTAATTTCAATATTTATAGGCTATTTCATCAGTTTTTCATTGATAATTTCAGGTCAATATTGGGCAAAGTCATTCTCTAATATCACAACCTATTGCATTTTGCCTTTAATTGGTCTAGTAATAACAACTGTTATTTCAGGAAATATTGCTCTTTCATTAGGAATGGTAGGAGCACTTTCAATAATTAGATTTCGACATCCAGTAAAAAGTCCACTCGAATTATCAATCTATTTTTTATTATTAACTGTTGGTATAACAGTCTCTTCAAGTTTAGGAAAAGCTATCGTATTAGCATTTTTATCAATGTCTGTAATATATCTCTATTCATACTATAGAAAATTGAAGACAAAAGACCCTTTAAGTTTTCCATCTCTTTCATATATAAGAGAAAATCCTCAGTATACGATAGATATTTTGACCTCAAAAAAGAATGCATTTATATCACAAAGTAAATATTTACTCTTTAGTAGTGAAAATATAGATAAATCTCTTAACGAATACAAACTTGCTTTTGGCAACAAAGAAACTGCTGACGAATTCAAAAAGAAATTAGATCAAATGGATGACATTAAGGAAATAAGATTTTCTTGTATTTAAAAGATGAAGAATTTTTATCTATTATTTTTTTTATCTTTTATGTCAATAATAATTTCATATCCAATTTCAAATCAATTAAAGAATATAAATAAAAAAGAAGAATATATTTTAAATAACCTTGTAAATATAATTGATGATTCTATAGATCCAGGGTGTACTAAATCCACAATAGGTTATTCAAAAGATTCCGAAATAAAAATAGATAATATTGAAATAAAAATTCCTAAGATTAAAAAATGGTCAAAAAATCTAATTGAAGCTTATACATTTTCTCCAACAAAATTAATAATTGATAATAAGTTTAAAAAAAGGTTTGATGGGGAGGTTATTATTTCAGCTAATGGCAAAAAGTGTACTTTTCCCGCAAAAATAAGAATTCACGGAGACAGTTTTGATCATATAAAACTAACCTCAAATGGTATTCAAAGTTCGTTAGATGTGAGACTTAAAGAGGGAAATATAAATGGCATAGTAAATTTTAAATTATTCTTACCAAAAACAAGAAATGGAAACTCAGAAATTATAACTATAAATCTAATGAAAGCATTGGGATATCTCTCCCCAAGAACAATTTATATGAATACAAAAATAAATGAAAACAATAAAACTCAAATGATATTACAAGAAAAAATAGCTAAAGAAATGATAGAAAATTTTTCTCTTAGAGAATCTGCATTAATTGGATCAAATGAAAGTTTAATGTGGGAGGCTAGACAAAAGATAAATGTAAATTTCACATCATTTATATATCCAAAAAGTAAAAATATTAAGTGGGCTAGTAAAGGGCCTGAAAATAAAAGAATAACAATTAATGGTCTTAATATACTATCAGAAGCAATGAATGAAAGTTGGTCTCCTTCTATTGATAAGGAAATATCTTTTAGTGATTCTATTTTATCTAATGGGGATAAATTTAAAAAATCGCATCTTTCTAAATTTAGAGTGTTCTTAATTGCTATGGGAGCTGAACATGCTTTACACAACAATAATAGAAGATTTTATTATGAACCATTAGGTAATTATTTAATGCCAGTTTATTACGATGGGAATTCACTTATAGAGGAGTATGCGAATAATAAATATAGAATGAATTTTGAATATATAAAATCATCAACTTTTTTGAGAGAAGTTTCTAAATTAGATTTATTTTCTGCAATTGAAGATCTTGAAAAATTAGATATTAAGGAATTAAAGAAAAATATAGAAAAAAGTGGGCTTTTTATTTCTACTAAAAAGTTAAATAATATAAAAAATATTATTTTAAAAAATATTAGATTAATATTGGACAATATAGAAGAAAATAAATACGCTTTAAGTTTGAATAAAGATTACTCAAAAAGATTAATTAATTCAAATAAATATGGATTGGCATTTTATAAATATGGAAATGAATTTGAAATATGTACTCTGCATAAGTGCGAAAATATATTCTTAAAAAATAAAGAAATCTTTGAACTTATAAATAGTGGACTTATTTATGATAATAAAATTTATATATATAATGGTTCAAAAAAAAGAACTGATTTAAATACTAAGCCGATTAAAAGTTTTTCTTATAAAGATGAAATAAATCTTGGGAAAGTAAAGATTATTAAAATTGGCAAACCAAAAATAATTATTGATGAATTAAATAAAATAATAGATGTAGAAATTTATGATAAAAAACAAAAATTAATAATAATAGATAGTGACCTTTCTTATTGGACAATAAAAATAAAAGGTCCTATTACCAAAGGATTAGAGATAAATGAAAGCAGATTTGATGAAAGATTATTAACGGGAATGCTTACAATAAAGAATTCATCTTTGAAAAATATCAACATAGAAATTAAAAATGGATTACTTGAAGATAGTTTAAATATTATTGGAAGTAAAGGATCTATAAATAAAATTGATATATCAAACAGCTTCCAAGATGCTATAGATTTTGACTTTTCAAACTTATATATTAATGAAATTAATATATTAAACTCTGGTAATGATTGTTTGGATGTATCCTCAGGTATTTATGTAATAAATACACTGAAAGCTAATAACTGCATTGATAAAGGGATATCTGTAGGAGAAAAATCTCATGTTAGGGTTATGAATATAGATTTGATAAAATCATCATTAGCTTTTGCTTCTAAAGATTCATCACATCTAATAATAGAAAATGGTTTTGTAGATAAATACAACATTTGTGCTTCTGCTTACCGCAAAAAACAAGAGTTCGGTCCAGCTTCAATTCAATTAAATAAAAACTTATGTAATTCAAAAAATATTCTAATTCAAAATCAATCAAAATTAATTTTAAAATAAATGGAACCAAGAATAGAACAAAAGTTAGAATTAACAAACGCCGAATATTTAAATATTTTATATTGGCTTAAAAATAAAGGTAGTGAAATAATGTATCCAAGAAGAATTATTTGTTCAAGATATTTTGATACTTACGATTTAATGATGTACAATAATACACTAGAAGGAATTACACCAAGAAAAAAAATAAGAATAAGGACTTATAATTCCTGGATTTTTGAAAATTCTAAAAATAGTTTTAATTTTGAGATTAAAAAAACTACAAAAAAAAATAGATATAAAAGCATTCAAAAAAATATTGATATTGAAAATTTTATTAAAAATGGAATTTATGATGATTTATATGGACTTTGTAGACCAAAGGTGGATATTTCTTATGAAAGAGAATATTTCAATTTAGATGGTATAAGAATAACAATAGATAAAAATATTAATTATAAAATGATAAGTAATAATGGTTTAAAACCTTTGTTAAAAACTGTAGATAAATTAAATGTATTAGAAATAAAAGCAGATATTTCAAATAATATAAATGAACTTGCAAATAAGTTTGAATTCCCCAGAACAAGATTCTCAAAATATGAAAGGGCTATTCAATTGCTAGAAATAGAATAAGAAAATGGAAAATTTCAAAATTTATATTTTAGATCCTCATATAGATGCTTTTTTCAGTAATCCAATTTCTAGATTAGGTGACAATTTTAATGCAAAATATAAATTTATCATAGAAGAAGAAAATTGGAAAAAACAAAAAAATAACTATAAGATATATTTTCTTTCATCACAAAAATATTCTAAAAATATTTTAGATGATTGGAAAAAGTTAAATAATATTAGCCCAAATATAGTTTTCAAAGATCTCAAAAATATTAACCTTAAGAAAGAAGATATAGTATTCATTAGTACTTTAATGCTTATAAAATTATGGAGAACCAATCAAAATCAAATCATTAAAATTTCCAAAAAATGCAAATTTGTAATTGCAATAAATCATTATCTATGGTTGGCACCTAGGCTTACAGAAATATTCAATAAGTTAGAAAAATCTTATTTATTATGTGAAAGAACTCCAAAAGTTTATTCTAATTACCTTAATAATGAAGAAGAAAATGCATTAGAAAAACATAAAGTCATTGAAATACCCTATATGCCTAATATTGATCTTAAAAAATGTAGATTAAGTTTTAAAAAGAATAAATGTGCGATTATAGGACAAACTCATAAATTGTGGAAAGATCATATTTTTACTAAAAAGACTGGATACTTGTATTTTCATAAATTAAGAAATGATCTTAGAAAAAAATATTTAAATAATACTATTAATAAAAAAATTTTTACATATTATGGCCCAAAAATTAAAATTGAATTAAATATTATTTTAGATAATTTTTTAAATATTAATCTTTTAAAGAATATTTTAAAAAAATTAAATTTATATTCTAAATTTAAAAATAAAAATAAGATTTTACAAAAACGAGAAATTACTAAATATTATAAAGATACAAAACCTTTTAAAGAAATCTTTAGAGAATATTCGATTATCTTATGTGGAGAAGAGGACATATTAAATCTTCCAGTTCTAGGAATATTTGAGGCAATGATGGCTGGATGTATACCTTTAGCAACCCTAAATAATTATTATGAAAGTCTTGGTATGGAGAAAAACTTACATTATTTAGAATTTAATGGGACATATGAAGATGCAGAAAAGAAGATTTTAAATTTAAAAAATAACAATGAGCAGATTGATAAAATGATAGAAAATATAATAAGGTTTTCAGATTCAATAATAACACCAGAAAATTCAATAAGAAATATACTAAATAAAATTAAATCATCTTAAAAAGTTTTAATTAACTTTATCAAGACTTTCTCTTAAAATAAACTTAATGTATAGTAAGCTAAGTCTCTAAGATAATAAATAATGAATCTTCCAAAGTTATTTATTCTTGATGTAGATGGAGTTCTTACTACTGGTAGTTTTCTTTATAATGAAAATGGTAAATGTCTCAAAATATTTGGTCCTGATGATAATGATGGATTAAAATTGTTAAAAGATAAAATAGAAATTATCTTTGTTACTGGTGACAAACGCGGTTTTGAAATTAGCAAGAAAAGAATAGTTGATGACATGGGTTATGAACTCTACCTAGTAAGCACTATAAAAAGAATTGAATGGATAAAAGAGAGATACAACCCTAAAGAAATTATTTATATGGGAGACGGCATTTTTGATAGTATTGTAATGCAATTTGTAGGGTATAGCATTGCGCCTCAAAATAGTGACGAGATTGCAAAAAACTATGCAGACTATGTTACAAAAAGATCAGGTGGAGATAGAGCAGTCGCAGAAGCATGTATGCATATTCTACAAAAATTTTATAGTTATTCAAATATAAGAGATATGATTAAAGATAATTTTAAAGATATTTCTGAAGAGTGGATAGGATGATTAAAGACGAAATTGATAACTTCAAGAAAAATAAATGCTGCACTCTTTTAGGGGTAGGACCTATGAGCTTAAATTGCGTAAATAGCACAATAGATATATCAAATAAATATAATATTCCAATTTTCCTAATTTCTAGCAGGAGACAGATAGATTGTGAAAGCATGGGTAAGGGATATGTAAATAACTGGAGTACATCTGAATTTGCTAAATATGTAAAAAACAGAGATAAAAAAAGGTTAATTTACTTATCCAGAGATCATGGAGGTCCATGGCAAAATCCTCAAGAGAATGAATTTAATTTAGAAAAAGCGATGGATTCAGCAAAACTATCTTTTTTAGAAGATATCAAATCTGGCTATAAAATTTTGCATATTGATCCAAGCATTGATCTTTATAATAAACCTGATATAAATGAAATTTTAAAAAGGGTATTTGAATTATATGAATATTGTTGGGGCGAAGCTCAAAAATTAAATATTGATATAGGATTTGAAATTGGTACTGAGGAGCAATCCGCCTCAACTAATTCTTTAGAAATATTTGAATACTCCTTAGATAAAATAACTAATTTCTGTAAAACTAATAAGCTACCCTTACCTATTTTTGTAGTTGCTCAAACCGGAACAAAAGTCATGGAAATGAAAAATATAGGTTCGTTCGAATCTCCAATTAGAGTAGAAAAGGAAGTACCTTCCGAAATACAATTACCAAAAGTATTAGAGATATGTAATAAATTTAAAGTGTATATGAAAGAACATAATGCCGATTATTTATCTAATGAATCGCTTAATTGGCATCCCAAATTAGGAATCACAGCAGCTAATGTTGCTCCTGAATTTGGAGTAACTGAGTCCAAAACTTTTTTAAAAGTACTGGAGGAAAATAATTTAAATTCAATTGCTGATCAATTTATTAAACTTTCCTATGAATCTAAAAAATGGGAGAAATGGATAATAAACAGTAGCAAAGTTGATGATAGATTCAAAGCAATTATTTCTGGACATTATATTTTTTCAACAAAGGATTTTTTAGAATTAAAGAAAAAAGCATGCTTAGAACTTGAAGGAAGAGGCATCCATTTAGATAAAATATTATGCAAATATATAAAGAAAAGTATTCTTAGATATGTATCTAACTTTAATTTGATTAAATGATTAAGAAAAAAGTTGCGACATTAATTCTTAATAGAAATTTACCTGATGTAACTAATAAACTTTATGAACATATTAGAAAATATGACGATCCAATAACAGATATATATGTTATTGAGGCAGGCTCAGATGATGATAAAATCTCAAAATATACCACTTGGCATGCAAAATGGGATGCAGCTAAGGTAGAGGGTCTTAGATATAATCGTGGAATGAATTATGGACTTAGTAAATTATATAAGGAAGGCAGATTTGAGAATTATGAAGCTTTCTTTTTACTAACTAATGATACAGAGTTAGAGAATAAAAATAATATCGAGATTTTAATGAATATATTGTATGAGCATAATAGAATTGGAATTTTATCCCCATGTTCAACTAGATGGGGAGAAATAAATTTACTAAATAAATGTGATACAAAATATTTTTGGTTTATTCATAATAACGCCTATTTATTAAGAAAAGAATTTATTAAATCAATATGTAATTTTGATGAATTAAATCATATGAAATTCTTATTTGAC
>CEUK01186611.1_pt1 | contig 11360 bp, 10 predicted proteins | sample 356451 | NCBI WGS metagenome assembly CEUK01 (sample SAMEA2622843, study PRJEB7988) | marine metagenome | isolation source: saline water (ENVO:00002010), including
TTGCTAGTAATAAGCTTACACTTTTGTTCAAAATTGGGGTTCTACATCTTTCTCCATCAAAGACGAGCTTTTCTCTAAAAATCGAATAATGATTTTTTGCTTTGTATTGACAGGTGCTTTTTTCTGTAGAAACGTTATCAAGAAATCTTAATAGAAAATTGGGTGAGGTTGAGAACATGAGGATAGGCAAGAGCTTCCGATATTTGAGGGTATGAGAAAGCTGAATAATTTGAACTTTTTATTCAAAATTCATTTTTATTAATCATTGAAAATGCCTGTTTTTAAACTTAATGAAAAGAGATTTTTGTTCATTTGGATAACATTTCATTTTCTTTTCTTTTCTTGTTCTACAGAAAATTGTTGTGATGAAATCCAAGAACTAAAAAATCAAATGGTGACGCGTGATAGTATTAAATCATATGAAGATTACTTACCTAAACCACCACCTTTTCGTCAGGCTTCTTGGCATTCTTTTGATTTTAATGCATTTAAATTTGATTGCTCTCAACAAGAACGAGATACGTTATATATTTTGAATTATCCAGATTGGGAAAAGACTAGAACGTATATTTTTTTCCAAGACGAATTAGGAATAAGATACAAGGCTGAGATTAACAAGTTTGAAAGCTCGAATTCAGATAGCAGTTGGTTGCCATAAATTTTAATCCCGGGTCAAAAAGTAGAAGTTGTTTTTGATGTGTGCGGTTCGGGGGGATTTCTTAGTATTCTAAAACTAACAAACCTGCCTTGTCAATAATCACTGAAAGCACTTGTGCGTCTTTGAATAACACCTGTATTTGACGGTTGTTTTCAATGATTTTCAAGTCAAAAAGAACAAGTCTATTGTATTCTATTGTTATTATCAATAGAAATTGACAAGCAAGCCGCTCACAATTGCTGTAGTTCTATTCATATATATGTCTAATGTGGCTTAATCTCAATCGATTGCTAAGCCAATGCCTTCACTACTCAATATACATTGATGTATATCAACCTCTCCTTTAAAGCGAAGAGCTCATAGATATTTTTATAAAAAGAGTTTGAGGCAGGTAGTGTTAGGTTAAAAAAGCGGCATAAGCGGATTTTTACACCCACTACTCCATGAGCACTCGCACTTTAATCAACCTTCTACCCAACCTTCTTGCCCACCACCCCCAACACGAGCCCAGTGACGACATCAAACAGATGATGTTGGTGAACAAGAATAACAGAGCAACAAATCCCCACGAACCAAATCAAAAAAAACAGCTTAAAAATTACTCGTCGCGTTTGACCCAAAACAAACCAAGTCGCCACGTATGAAAAAGCAATGTGTAGAGATGGGTATAAATTCGTAGGCTTATCAAGAGAAAACAGCAAGTCATAAATAGGCTTAAACAACCCAGTTTCCTCAGATCGTGTATAACCCAACTCAGCAGGGGAAGCGACGAACACAAAGGCTGCGATAATGGCGCAAACAACCATTTGGACTGATAAATTCTGTAAATCCACCTTTGTTTTACAAGTCCAAAACCCTAGCAATAACAGGAAATAAAACGAAGTGTACAGAAGGATAAAACCTGGAATTAAAGGGATTTCGAGTTCCCATTGAAAATACATTTGGGCTCTATCATTGAAACCGTCTGTCAAGTGGTTTGTCACCAAATACAGTCCCGCACAAGCGGTCAAACATCCAACCCCCCAAATCAGTTTTTCGCGCACATCGCTAAACATTTGTTGAAACTAGAAATTATTTTCTACTTTAACAACCCGTGAAAAAGCTTGTAATCATACTTTTAGTGATTTTCTCAACGAACTTGCAATCTCAATTAGTCATAAATGAGGGTTCGAACAAAAACTTCAATTTCATTTTATATGAAGACGATGAGTCTGAGAATTGGATAGAAATTTAGAGTGAAGTTGTAGAATTTCTATCTTTAAGGAAGCTCAAAACCATGAATAGATTTTTTCTCTTAGCTGCCGTTATTCTAAAAGCGATAGTTTCTTTAGCTCAAACCATAGATGCTCCTTTTATACTTTCGGGCGACATCTTTACAATTACATCAACTGACACAGTTGCACCGGGTGAGGCAGGAGAAAATATGGTATGGGATTACACTAGCTTAGGGTTTGGGCAAAATTTCAACGGCCAGTTTGTCACCTCTTCTCCTTCATTATTTGAAGACGATTACCCCCATGCCGAATGGATTTGGGAAATTGCAGGAGGACAATACTATTACAACTTCGGGCCTGACATGTATGAATATTTTGGTGGAGTAGAAAACGGGGCGAGCTACCCATATACTGATTCCGAACAATTCTACCCTTACCCATTTAGTTATGGTGACACACATGAAGACAGCACAGAAAATGTTTTGTTCATTACTGGAATGGAAACGTTCAGATCAATCTATTCTACCGCGGCTTTTGATGGCTATGGAACCATAAATATGCCTAACGAAACAGTGTATGATGACGCGTGTAGAATTAGAGTCCACAGAACCATAACCGACAGCACAATAGCAGGAGTTACTCAATACGTAATAGATCAAGTGCAGTTCTTTCAAAACGGATTAGTATCACCTGTGGTTGTTCATACAGACATGATAATTGGCAAAGGACTTGGAGAGATGGAGATCAATGTTTTAGAATATCTTCAGAATTATTCTGACACAAGTACTGAAGCTGTAGAGCTTGATATTTTTGTCCTGTATCCAAACCCCGCATCAAATAAAGTTATGCTAAGATGGGCGCATGGAGCAGAATCAATTGTTGCATACGCTGCCGATGGACGTGAAGTCGAAAAAATCAAAACTTTCCCAGGCATGACGTTTACTCAGTTTGACGTTAGTGACTGGCCGCCTGGAGTGTACACGATTAGTTTTACTAATGGCCATGAAGTGGCCTCAGAGCAGTTAATCGTTGAATAGCTTAATAAGCTCTTTCTGTACAACCTTCCATAAAGTAAACGAATGCTTTATTTACTACTCTTCGTCCACCTGGAGTTGGGTAATTGCCAGTAAAGTACCAATCACCGGTATGATCCGGACATGCTTTATGTAGCCCTTCAATGCTTTGGAAAATGATTTTTACCTCAGCCACCATGCCTTCTGGTGTAAGTAGCTCAGATATTTTGTCAGAGACCTCATTAGCAGAGAAAGGTTCGTATATTGCAGTAACAGGGTTCTGAATCTCAGCAAGCGGCTTCTCAAGCTCTTTTAAGCATGCCTCGTAAGTTTCATCTAAAATGTGCCCCATTCCTTTTTCTACTAAAAGTGCAATTGCAGCTTGGAATGCGATAAAGTCACCCATTTTTGCCATATCAATACCATAGCAATCTGGGTAGCGAATCTGAGGAGCGCTAGAAGCTACAACAATTCTCTTAGGGCTTAATCTATCTAAAATCTTTAAGATGGATTTCTTCAAAGTAGTTCCTCTGACGATGCTATCATCGATAACAACAAGGTTGTCTACCCCAGGCTTTATTGTGCCGTATGCAATATCGTATACGTGAGCTACAAGATCATCTCTAGTTTTGTCCTCGCTAATGAAAGTTCTAAGTTTAGCATCCTTGATTGTTACTTTTTCGGCTCGAGCTTTCTCGCTAAGGATGCTTTCAATGTCTTCTGAAGAAGGGTTTGAACCAAGGCCTTTAATTCTTTCGATTTTAGATCTATTTAGCTTGTCTTCAAGGCCTTTAATCAAACCATAAAAGCAAACCTCAGCTGTGTTTGGGATGAAGCTTACAACAGTGTTGTCTAAATCGTGCTCAACAGCTTCTAACACCTGTGGAACAACACCTTCACCTAAAGCTTTTCGCTCCTCGTAAATATCTTTATCGTTGCCTCTACTGAAGTAAATGCGCTCAAAACTACAAGCAGTTCTTTCTCTAGGCTCAATTACTTTTTCAAGCTTAGTAGAACCGTTACGACGTATAATTAGCGCATGACCAGGACTGACCTCAACTACTTTTTCTGCTTTTACATTGAAAGCAGTTTGTATTACAGGCCTCTCGCTAGAGGCAACGACTATTTCATCGTCTTCATACCAGTAGGCAGGTCTAATTCCGTTTGGATCTCTGAGAACGAAAGCGTCACCATGACCGAGTAGTCCGCACATTGCATAACCCCCGTCAAAGTCAGAAGCAGATGAACGAAGAACCCCTCCTAGATCTAGTGTGTCAGCAATTTTTTCAGAAATAGATCTGTTGTCTAGGCCTTCAGCTTTTAAAGCGTCGAATCTTTTTTGGTTTTCTACGTCTAGGTAGTGTCCCATTTTTTCTAACACAGTAACCGTGTCTGACTTTTGCTTTGGGTGCTGACCGATCTCGATTAAAACGTCAAATAACTCGTCTACATTTGTCATATTGAAGTTCCCAGCAACGACTAGATTTCTAGTACGCCAATTGTTTTGCCTTAAGAATGGGTGACAGTTTTCGATGTCGTTCTTCCCATAAGTCCCATACCTGAGATGCCCAAGTGAAAGCTCACCTGTGAAAGCAAAATTCTGCTGTAGGAAATCTGCATCGTTCAATTGATCGGCACTTAAGTGCTTAAAACGACCCATGATTTTGCCAAAAGTATCTTGAATAGGCTTATTGTCCACAGACCTCATTCGTGATATGTATCTTTTGCCTGGGCTTACGTCTAGCTTAATGTTTGCAATGCCCGCGCCATCTTGTCCGCGATTGTGTTGCTTCTCCATAAGGAGGTACATCTTGTTGAGCGCGTAGAACGCCGTCCCATACTTGTTAATGTAGTATTGAAGAGGCTTTTTAAGCCTTAAAAGCGCAATGCCGCATTCGTGCGTTAAGAAGTCGCTCATTAAGATGTAATAATTGAGCATCAAAGGTAGTGAAATACTACCTTTGCATCGATGGGAAAAAACTTAGAACCGGAGGACTATTACACCACGGACGAGGGTTTCATCATATTTACAGAAAAACATCATTTAAAAAGAGGTTGCTGTTGTCAGAGAGGTTGCAAGCACTGCCCCTATGGATTTGACAAAAAAACAGGAACTATTCGAAAAGTTTAGTGCAAATGGACATAGAGCATTTCCGCAATACGATTACAGAAGGGATTCCATCAAAGCTACCTTCTCCGAAGAAGCCAAACCCCGAAGTTCCTCACGCTCCAGTGAGGAAGGACATTCTTTCTCCTGCTGAAAAAGAGCTTGCTCTTAAAAACGCATTGAGATATTTTCCGGAGGAACAACATGAAACTCTAGCGCCAGAATTTGCCCAAGAGTTAGCGGATTATGGCCGAATATATATGTATCGGTTTATGCCAGAAGGCGAAATAAAAGCGAGACCCATAGATTGGTATCCAGCAAAGTGTAAGCAAGCAGCAGCAATTATGCTAATGATTCAGAACAACTTGGATCACGCTGTAGCCCAACATCCAGAGGAGCTCATCACATACGGAGGTAACGGAGCGGTTTTTTCAAACTGGGCTCAGTATAGACTTACGATGAAGTATTTGAGTAAGATGGGTGAAGACCAAACCCTCTCAATGTACTCTGGCCACCCAATGGGTTTGTTCCCTTCTCACCCCGAAGCTCCGAGAGTTGTTGTAACAAACGGAATGGTAATACCCAACCACAGTTCCCAAGATGATTGGGAGAGGATGAACGCACTTGGCGTTAGCCAATTTGGCCAAATGACAGCAGGCTCTTACATGTACATTGGTCCACAAGGCATAGTGCACGGCACAACAATCACAGTTCTTAACGCTGGAAGAAAACTAGGGGGAGACGGAACCTTAGCAGGAAAATTATTTGTCACATCAGGACTTGGCGGAATGAGCGGAGCTCAAACCAAGGCCGGAAATATAGCGGGATGCGTAACTGTATGTGCAGAAGTTAGTTCAGAAGCGGCCTACAAACGTCACTCACAAGGTTGGGTAGATTATGTTGTAACCGACATGGATGAGCTCAAGAATAGAGTAAAGGATTCTGTAGAAAAAAAGGAAGCTGTGTCATACGCTTACCTAGGTAACATTGTTAATGTTTGGGAAGAATTTGATAAGGCAGGAATCTATATTGATTTAGGATCAGACCAAACCTCGCTTCACAACCCTTGGGCTGGAGGATATTACCCCGTTGGAGTAAGTTTTGAAGAATCAAATAGATTGATGGCTGAAGAACCAGGCAGATTTCGCGACCTTGTACAAGACACATTAAGACGCCACGCTGCTGCAGTAAATAGTCACACCGCTAAAGGAACTTATTTCTTCGATTATGGTAATGCATTCCTTTTAGAAGCAAGTCGTGCTGGAGCAGAAATAATGGCGGATGACGGCATTAACTTTAGATATCCAAGCTATGTCCAAGACATAATGGGCCCGATGTGTTTTGACTATGGGTTTGGTCCGTTTAGATGGGTTTGCACGAGCGGAGATCCAGATGACTTGGCCAAAACAGACGCGCTTGCTTGCAAGGTTTTAGAAGAAATGATGCAAACGGCACCAAAGGAAATTAAACAACAGATAAAGGATAATATTCAATGGATTAAAGGCGCAGAAGAAAACCGATTGGTAGTAGGATCTCAGGCGAGGATATTGTACGCAGACGCCGAAGGTCGAATGAGAATTGCTAGGGCATTCAACGACGCCATCTCATCAGGTCAAATAAGCTCAGGCATTGTGCTTGGTCGCGATCATCACGACGTAAGCGGAACGGATTCGCCATACAGAGAGACGTCAAACATTTATGACGGCTCTGCATTTACAGCAGATATGGCGATTCATAACGTAATTGGCGATGGCTTTAGGGGTGCTACTTGGATTTCTATTCACAATGGAGGAGGAGTGGGTTGGGGCGAGGTGATAAACGGAGGATTTGGCATGTTTATAGATGGAAGTCAAGATGCAGAGAGAAGGCTCAAGGCGATGCTTCACTTTGATGTGAATAATGGAATTGCGAGAAGGAGCTGGGCTAGAAACACTGGGTCTGAGTGGGCAATTGAAAGAGCTATGCAGTCAGAACCGAAGCTAAAGGTTACAATGCCAAGACACACAGATGAAGACCTAATAAAAAGATCACTCAATTAATGACTAACAAATTCAAGCTAGTTGCTAACAGAGGTTTTGTTAGAAAGTAGCCGGAAAACTCGCGCGAAGCCCTCAGAGCTGCAACAGGACTTGGCGTTTACAAAGTTGAGATAGACATTTAGCTTGCTGCTGACCTCACGCTATGAACCAACTTCTCGACTAAAAAATATGGCTTTGTTATTGTTGTCTGCAAGCTCATGGATTATAGATGGTAAAATTCACCTCGCTCCTTACTATATGAGTAAGAAAAGCTAGAAAATTTAATTTAAGATTAGGCTACTTCCCCGCGGGTTTACAACAACTTTCGGCAGAGTTAATATTTTTAACATTTTGAGTGCAACCTTTTTCAGCTCAGGGTCGTTTATATGTTGATTAGAAAGTCAATGTCGCGTGATTTCGACATTAACCCTTGAGACGACTCTCAGGGTATTGGTTAAGGCCGAAGCGCTACCCAAACGTGGGTGGCGCTTCTTGCGTCTAATAAGACTAGAAAATCACACTACCCTGCGTGTTACCCTTTGATGTACTCTAGTGATTAACTCATAAGGGATGGTGTCAGCCGCTTCACTTACTGTTTCAATAGAGATATGGTCGCCAAACAGTTCTGCCTCATCTCCCACCTGTACTCCTAAGCTAGTAACATCCACAGCAGTTAAATCCATACAAACTCGACCTACAATGGGCGCTTCTTGGCCATTAATCCACACTTTCCCTCGACCATCGCTCAGACTTCTAGGATAACCATCAGCATAACCAACAGGAAGCCAAGCGATTTCTCGTTCGTTTTCTGAAGGGTCTGCATAGCCATAACCAACGCCTTGACCCGGCGGTACGGTTTGAACCTGAGTAACTAGAGTGCGGAAGAATACCGCTGGCCTCAATGCCAAACCTTTATTAGATAGATCAGATCCTAGCAAAATCAATCCAATACGAACGTAGTCCATACCGTGCTTTGGAAAACGGACTACACCGGAAGAGTTTAAGGAATGGGTTTTGAATTTATCGAGCTTTACGTTTTTAAGTCCAATCCTCAAACTACCGCAGAACATCTTGAAGCTTAGAAGCTGTGATGTGGTTTTGAAATCGTTATCGGGATTTTCAGTAGAGGCAAGATGGGTGTAAACGGTTCCTAATCTCAATCCCTCAATAGAATTCAGGAGAGGTATTAGAAGCTTAATGTCTTCTAGTCCAAATCCCAACCTGTGCATTCCGGTGTTTACATTTAAGTGAATAGGCTCTAAACCTTCTCCGGAAATATTGTTGCGCGCAATCCAATTGACAAAGTCTTCCAAATGACCTAGAGAAATCATGCTTGGCTCAAGCTTGTACTCTCCAACTTTATCAAACGTTGATGGGTCAGGATTTAGCACCATAATGCGTCCTTCTACACCAGCCTCTCTAAGCTGAACCCCCTCCTCAACATATGCAACGGCTAAATAATCTACCCCTTCTTCAGCATAAACTTTTGCCAATACTATATCATTAGTTCCGTAACCAAAACCTTTAATCACAGCAATTAAACCAGGTTCAACGTCACCGTTGTTTTTAAGGTGATTTCTAACAACGCTGATGTTCTCTCTAATTCTAGAAAGGTCAAGAGTTAATGTTGTAACGTGAGTGCTAGCCATTTCCTACTTCTTTCTTGCTGCTACAAATGCGTGTCTTGTAAGAGGAATATACTTGTCTTTTTCGCCTAATTCAACTGTGTCAGAACTTCCAGCGATTTTATGAGAAAAATGAGCCGACCTTCCAGTTTCAACACAAACAGCATGCAGTTTTGTTACTTCTTCAGCTAGTGCTAAAAGCTCAGGCATACTTCCAAATGGAATTCCATTAAAGTCCAAATCAAGCCCAGCAACAATCACTCTCATCCCGCGATTTGCCAACTTAGTACAAACTTCAGGTAAAGCGTCGTCAAAAAACTGCGCCTCGTCTATCCCGACAACAAGAGCTGGTCTACTATCAACTTCAAGAACATCTAGGATGTCACGTGCACTTTTCACAACAACAGATGGCATTGCACTTTTATCATGAGAAACGACGTCTCCAATAGCATAACGAGTGTCTGTTGATGGTTTTATTAATACAGTTGGAAGTTTTGCAATTTCCGATCTGCGAATACGACGAAGAAGTTCTTCGGTTTTGCCCGAAAACATAGGCCCACAAATAACTTCAAGGCGTCCTTCGCCTAATGGAAGAGTGGAAATTGAGTGATATGAATCAGTTCTATGCATAAGCTGTTGCAAGTTACGATGATGAATCGCGCTTAGACTCGTAATTTAGTCACATGAATATTCACAAAGTATATCTGTTTATTATTTCATCGCTGATGATTTTTCCATCTTGTACTAAAACCCCTGGTGAAGGAGGAAGAGCATGTATTACTGGCTACGTTGAAATAATACGAAGAGCTCAACTAAACAATCCGGATTCAAATATTGACACTGTTCCTGCAACGGATGCAGAAGTGTTTATAGTTTATGGAGAAAACATTAGCCCCGACGACAGGGTATTTACTAATCCAGATGGCGACTTTGCCTTTAACTGGCTTCGCACTGGAGAATACACGCTCTTTGTTTATTCAGAAGACACAATGCCTGTGGCATACCCTCTTCCTCAAATTGCAATATCAACTAGTATAACAATAGAGGATAGATCAGAGACAGTTGTAGCTGACACAATTACTATTTACGACGATTTATAATGAGCTGTAGAATCATTACGATTCTAATTGCTGCATTGTTTATATGTGGTTCTGCCTTATCCCAATGGACAGATTATGGGGGATGGGCTTCTGCTTCGCTTTCTCAAAAGGTGGCCAAAAAAACCGTTGCGTCTGCTAGTGTTGCAATGCGTTTTGACAGAGATTTTACAAGACTTGGCTCAATTTTTATAGACGCAGATCTAAATAGAGAGGTGCTAGACGACTTAGACCTTTGTGTTTCTTTTAGAGCCGGAGCTTCTATGGATGATAAGTTCTTATGGGATCCTCAGAGAAGATTTTCAGCTAATGCTCGTTATAAGTTTAGTCTAGGGAAGAAGTCTGCTCTTTCTCTTCGCGCTCAATACCAAACAGGACATAAAGGCGCTCGGACCCCAGGTGAAGGTATAGAATTTTCTAATGCAGCAAGAACCAAACTTACCTACACATATAGGCTATCTAAAAGCTATAGATTAAGCCTGAGTACCGAAACCTTTTACAGACCCCTAAATGAGTTTTACGAATTCAGTGACATAAGGTGCAGAATATCAATGAGAAAAAAGGTTGCCAAACGGAAGTACCTAACAATTGGCTATCAGGTTGAAACGCCACGAGGAGGGCCTGATCCGTGGGCTGAACACGTAATAATTTGTAGTTCTAGCATTCATAAGAAGCGTAGAAAGTCGAAGAAATAAAATTTGTTACACAAAAACGCTTGTTTATTAACGGCCTTCACTATCTTTGCACACCCAAATTTTTGGGAACCTTAAACTTGCAACATGTTCGCTGTGGATACTTTAAGTTACAAAACTATCTCCGCTAATAAGGAGAACGCCGATAAGAAATGGCTATTAATTGACGCTGAGGGTCAGCCTTTAGGCCGTCTTGCATCTGAAGTTGCTAAGCTTCTTCGTGGAAAGCACAAGCCAAACTTTACACCACACGCAGATTGTGGCGACTACGTAGTAGTTGTTAACGCAGAGAAGATTTCTCTTTCAGGGAAAAAGTGGGATCAAAAGATTTATATGCGCCACACCGGTTACCCCGGTGGACAACGTACACGCACTGCATCAGAAGTAATGGCACGTAAGCCATTTGCTTTGGTAGAAGAGGCAGTGAGAGGAATGCTGCCTAAGAACACTCTTGGGCGTCAGCTATTCCGCAACATGCATGTATACGCAGGCACTAACCATAAGCACGAGGCTCAAAGTCCAACTGCTGTTACATTGAATTCTTAATAGGAAATGGACGTAATTAATACATCAGGACGCCGCAAGAGCGCTGTAGCTCGCCTATACATGTCAGAAGGCAAGGGCGAATTCACTATTAACAATCGTGATTACAAAGAATACTTCCCAACGGGAACTCTACAATACAAGATTAACCAGCCTTTTAACCTAACGGAGACAGCGGGCAAATTTAACATTAAGGTAAACGTTGCTGGCGGTGGGATCACTGGCCAAGCAGAAGCTGTTCGCCTTGCTATTTCTAAAGCATTAGTTGAGCTTGATCCAGAAAACAAGCCGGCTCTTAAAGCTGAAGGCCTTACTACTCGTGACCCACGTATGGTTGAGCGTAAGAAATTTGGTCAGAGAAAAGCACGTAAAAAAGTACAATTCTCGAAGCGT
>CEUK01133790.1_pt1 | contig 11337 bp, 8 predicted proteins | sample 356451 | NCBI WGS metagenome assembly CEUK01 (sample SAMEA2622843, study PRJEB7988) | marine metagenome | isolation source: saline water (ENVO:00002010), including
CCACCAATTTCCTCATCTGTTGCAATCTCACCAAGCGAAGCTTTTAATAATGGTGGTCCAGCTAAAAATATTTTAGATCTTTTTTTGACAACAATTATGTAGTCAGACAATCCAGTTTGATAGGCCCCACCCGCAGTAGAACTTCCATGAACTACACCTATAGTTGGAATACCTTTGGCTGACATTTTTGCTAGATTTGCAAATGATCTCCCACCCTTTATGAACATATCTGTTTGTCTTAGTAAGTTTGCTCCAGCACTTTCAATCAACTGTATAAGTGGCAATTTATTTTCAAAAATAATTTGAGAGCTTCTGAGACCTTTTTCTACACCCATTGCTGAACCGCTTCCACCTTTGATGCCAGAATCTGAAACACCAATCATACATCTGACACCTGATACATACCCGATGCCACCAATACCATTACCCCATCCAATGTTTTTTTCACCATCATCATCACCAATTTTGTATCCAGCTAAAGTAGACAAAGGTAACCAAAAACTTCCTGGATCAAGAAGTCTTTTGAGTCTTTCTCTAGGTAGTAATTGGCCTCTTTTATCAAATTTCTCTTTAGATCTAGCGGAGTTATCAGCTATTTTTTTTTCTAAATTTCTAAATTCATCAATCAATTCAAGGTGGTCTTTCTCATTTTTCTTAAAATCCTGAGAATTGATCATTATTTTTGTTTCTATAACTGACATATTAAATCTAATGTTTTCAGTCTTTTACAGTAATTAAATACTACACAAAGTAAAGAATCTTTTGCTATAGTCCCAAAATGCCTAAAGTTAAAAAGAAAAAGAAAAAAAAGATAATTAAAAGTAGTAAAGCAAAGACCACTAATAATTCTAAAAATAATTATACCGCAAAAGATATAGAAGTTCTTGAGGGCTTAGAGCCTGTTAGAAAACGCCCGGGTATGTATATTGGTGGAACAGATGTTTTAGCGATGCATCATTTAGTAAGTGAGGTGCTTGATAACTCAATGGATGAAGTTGTTGCAGGACACGCAAACAAAGTCGAAGTGAAACTATTAGATGACTCTACAATACAAATTTCAGATAATGGAAGAGGTATCCCAACTGATAAACATCCAAAATTTAAGATACCTGCAGCAGAAGTTATATTAACAACATTGCATTCAGGAGGTAAATTTTCAAACAACAGCTATAAAACCTCTGGTGGTCTACACGGTGTTGGTGTTTCGGTTGTTAATGCATTATCAAAAAAACTTGATTTAGAAATTGCAAGAGATAAAAAATTTTTTAGTCAAACCTACAATCAGGGGAGTCCTAAAAATAAATTAAAGATTTTAAAAAAAGGAACTATTAAAAAAGGAACTAAAATAACATTTTCTCCTGATCCTGAAATCTTTGGTAATGAGTCTAAATTTCAAGCAGATATTGTCTATAACATGGCCAAAGCGAAAGCCTACCTTATTCCTAACGTAGAGATCAATTGGTCGTGCAATAAATCTATTTTAAAAAAAGGGATACCACAGAACGATAAGCTACACTATTCTGATGGTATAAAGGATTATCTGACCTCACTTGCTGATCCTGAGGACCCAATCTTTGAAGAACCCTTTTATTTTAAAACAGATATCAAAGCAGATAATGGAAATATAGAAGGAATTATAAATTGGTATGACAACATCGACCCCTTTTATGAATCATATTGTAATACAATTAAGACACCGAATGGTGGTACACACGAAATTGGCTTCAAAAGTGGCATGTATAAAGCATTTAAAGATTTTACAAAATTAAAGTATGGAAAAAAATCAAATCAGGTTAATCAGGACGATCTATTTGGTGCATCTGGATCTATAATTTCTATATTTATTGAAAACCCTGAGTTCCAGGGACAAACAAAAGAAAAATTATCAAGTGTTGAAGTTGGAAAGCAAATAGAAATTACTATAAGGCAGCTTTTCGAACAATGGCTCTCCAAAAGGGCCAAAAGTGCAGAAAGTTTGTTTTACCATGCTTTCAATAGATCTCAATTAAGATTGCAAAATCGCTCAGATCAAATTCTAGATAAAAATATAAAAAGAAAAAAAGTTACCTTGCCAGGTAAACTTGCTGATTGCTCAATCAGTGGGAATAAGGGAACAGAAATTTTTCTTGTAGAAGGTGACTCTGCTGGAGGTTCAGCAAAACAAGCAAGAAATAGACAAAATCAAGCTATATTACCTCTCAGAGGCAAAATATTAAATGTAGTCAGCGCTGGTAGAGATAAAATAGCAGCTAACCAAGAAATTACTGACCTTGTACAAGCGATAGGCTGTAAACGAGGTGATAAATTTAATGTGAAAGATATAAGATATGAAAAAATTATTATTATGACTGACGCAGATGTTGATGGTGCTCATATATCCACACTTCTTATGTCGTTTTTTTATAAGGAATTTCCAAAACTTATTGATGATGGCTTCCTTTATTTATCAGTTCCTCCATTATTTAAAATTTCTAAAGGGTCAAAAATATTTTATGCAGTAAATGAAAAACATCGTGACCAGATAATTAAATCTGAATTTCGAGGCGGAGATGTAATTATTAATAGATTTAAGGGTCTAGGTGAAATGATGCCAGCGCAATTAAAAGAAACAACAATGTCACCTGATAATAGAACACTTTTAAAAGTACAGATCGCATCAAAAGATAAAAATAAAACAAAAAAATCTGTAGATGCGTTGATGGGAAAAAAGCCTGAATTAAGGTTTAAGTTTATAACTCAAAATTCAAATAAAATCGATGCTGCGAATATTCTTTAGGAAAGTCTTTTAATATTTTTTTCAGTAGATTCATTAAATGGAGCCGAGACTAGTGCGCCAGCATCAATTAGGTTTTGACCTTTTAGCACAGCTCTCTTGTGACTAAAATTCTTAAATCCATCGTGCCCGTGGTATGATCCCATTCCACTTGGACCCACACCTCCAAATGGAAGATCGTGCATTGAAAATTGAAATAAGACTTCATTGATGGCCACTTGACCGGATGAAGTATTGTTAAGAATTTCTTCCATTTCACGTTTATCATCTCCAAAATAGTATAGTGCAAGAGCCTTTGGATTTTTATTTACATACTGAATTGTATCTTTGAAATTTGAGTAAGTCTTGACAGGTAAGATTGGGCCAAAAATTTCTTCTTTCATCACTTTCATGTCATCAGTTGGATTCAATATAATTGTTGGAACCATCTTATGATACTCTTGCTGACTTAAATCTTCATTTGCTGGATTTATTTCTATTATTTTTGCACCTTTATCTCTGGCATCATCTACTAAGCTTTTAAGTCGTTCGTAATGATTTAAATGGATAATTGAAGTGTAATCTGGGTTATTTTTAATCGTTGGATAATTTTTTTGAACAAATTCCCTAGCATGCTCAACAAAATTATTTTCTGATTTTTCATGTACAAAAGTATAATCTGGTGAAATGCAAATTTGACCAGCATTTAACAACTTTCCCATCATAATTTTATCTACACTTTTCTTTAATTTTGCATTTGGTCCAACAATGACTGGAGACTTACCGCCTAATTCTAGTGTCATAGGTACTAAATTTACAGCCGCCTCAGCTGCAACTTTTCTTGCAACATTAGTTGATCCTGTGAATAGTAAATGATCAAAAGGTAGACCTGCAAAATCTTGTGAAGTTTTTGGACCTCCATTTATAACTACAACTTCTTTTTCATTAAAAAACTTATTTACTAATTCTTCCGTTAATTCTGATGTTGCTGGAACAAACTCAGAAAGCTTCATCATTGCATTATTTCCAGCAGCAAATACTTCGATTAGGGGGGCCAAACTCAAAGTTAAAGGAAAGTTCCAAGGAGAAATTATACCTACGACACCATAAGGCTGATACTGGACATAAGCTTTGCCACCTAGTAATCCAAGAGGAAAATTTGGTTTTCTTTTTTCGGGCTTTACCCAGTTATGAATATGTTTGAGTGCATCTTTAGCATTATTGATCACAGGCATTGTATCGCTCAATAGACTTAATTGCTCGTGTCGTGTTCCAAAGTCAGATTGTAATGCCTTATGGAAACTATCGATATTCTCTTCCACTAAGGATTGAATTCTTTTAATTCTATCAATTCGTTCTTTAATATCTGGATTAAAATTTGCAGTGAATGAATCTTTTAAAACATCAAGCTTTGATAACATGGTATCTTTGCTTACTTCCGGATAATTTTCAGCTATTCCTACTCCACCTAATCCCATAGTTGATACTCCAATTTTATAATGTTATATCAATATCTATTAAAAAATATACTATTTTGTTAGTTATAATATAGATATAAATAAATAATGAGCGAATTTGTAAAGTACTCTCTAGAAAACGATGTTGCTGTTTTAACGCTTAATGATCCAGATAGACTCAATGCACTATCCTTAAAAATGGTGGAACAATTGCATGATAAAATTAAGCTAATTAATTCAGGTGAAACAGGCGCAAGATGTCTAGTTATTACTGGAGAAGGTCGAGGTTTTTGTGCTGGTGCAAATTTATTAGAAAGATCCGACGATATGAGCTTTGCTGATATTGATCCTGGTAAGGCACTTAATGAACATTATCACCCTTTCTTAATTGATCTCAAAAACTTAAACATTCCACTTATTACTGCAGTTAATGGTGTTGCAGCAGGTGCGGGTTGTTCTCTAGGAGTATTCGGTGACTTAGTATTTGCATCTAAATCATCATACTTTTATCAAGCTTTTAAATTTATTGGATTGGTACCTGATGCAAGTTCAACCTATGTAATACCAAGAAAAATTGGCATGGCCAGAGCTATGGAATTTTCAATGATTGGAGAAAAAGTATCTGCTGAAAAAGCACTTGAATGGGGTCTTATCAATCATGTTATTGAGGATAATAAATTAATGGAGACAGTAATGGATGCGGCCACAACTTTAGCTTCTGGGCCAACTGTAGCATTAAAATTGATCAAGCAACTTTATTGGGATAGTTTTTCAAATAATTTTGAAGAACAACTGGCTGCAGAAAGCGCAGCTCAAACAATTGCTGGTAAAAGCGACGACAGTAAGATTGGTGTTATGTCGTTTATTCAAAAAACAAAACCAGAATTTAAAGGCAAATAATTATTTATTATATTTTTTTAGGAAAGTATTTTTGAATTCCTCAAAAGTACCAGTTGATATTGCCTCTCTAATGTTATTCATTAAATTCTGATAAAAATAAATATTGTGCAATGACAATAACATGCCACCGAGCATTTCTTTTGCATTAAATAAATGATGGATATATCCAGCAGAGTATTCTCTGCATATTGGATTATCACTCCAAAGATCAATTGGTTCATCAAGATCTTTATACTTTGAGTTTCTGATATTTATTGGGCCCTCAGTCGTAAAAGCCTGTCCATTTCTTCCGCTTCTTGTTGGTAAAACGCAATCAAACATGTCTATACCTCTGGAGACCGCACCCAATATATCATCAGGCTTACCCACACCCATTAAATAATGAGGTTTGTCGACGGGAAGTTTTTCCACGGTATAGTCTAATACATCAAACATTTGATTTTGTGGTTCACCAACAGCCAAACCGCCTACTGCATAACCATCAAATTGTATATCTATAAGGGCTTTCGCAGATAATTCTCTTAGATCCTGGTAGACACTCCCTTGGACAATTCCAAAAAGCAAATTTGGATTATCATTAAAAGCTGTTTTACATCTTTTCGCCCACCTCATGGAAAGTTCCATAGATACTTTTGCTGTTTCATGTGAACATGGGAAAGGGGTGCATTCATCGAAAGCCATCACGATATCTGAATTAAGATCTGATTGTATTTCCATTGATCTCTCTGGAGTAAGGAGGATCTTTTCTCCATCAATATGAGATGAAAATGTAACACCATTTTCTTCAATCTTTCTTAGTTTAGAGAGAGAAAAAACCTGATAACCACCTGAGTCAGTTAGAATAGGCTTTTTCCAATTCATAAATTTGTGAAGTCCACCCATATTCCTTATGAGTTTTGATCCAGGCCTTAACATAAGATGATAGGTGTTTCCAAGTATAATCTCAGAACCTGAAGAGATTAAATCTTTCGTAAAAACCCCTTTGACAGTAGCTGCTGTACCGACAGGCATAAAAGCTGGAGTATTTATATCTCCGTGTCTGGTTTTTAATATACCTCGTCGAGCATGGTTATCTTCACTTAATAATTCAAACATTTTTATTTCTCATTAAAAAACTAGCGTCTCCATAAGAAAAAAATCGATAATTTTGTTCAATAGCATGCTTATACATTTTGGATACATTCTCAATTCCTGCAAAAGCTGAAATGAGCAGCATTAAAGTAGATTTTGGAAGATGAAAATTAGTAATAAGCTTATCTACAATCTTGAATTTGAAACCAGGTTTTATAAAAATATCTATCTCACCATTAAATTGATCAAGATTATCTTCATTATGTTTACATGCTCCTTCCAGTAATCTCAGTGTAGTTGTTCCTACAGCAATTATTTTTCCACCTTTTTCCCTACACTCATTAATTCTTTTAACTGTTTGTTTTGATATTTGTCCAAATTCCGCATGCATCTTATGTTTTTCGATTTTGTCTCTGATTGGCATAAAAGTTCCAGCGCCTACATGTAATGTCACCTGTTCAATTTGATTTTTATCATAGAAATAATTCATTATTTCATTACTGAAATGAAGTCCAGCAGTTGGCGCAGCAACTGATCCTGCGGTATTAGCAAAAATAGTTTGATAATCTTCAAAATCTTTTTTATCTGGTTTACGTATTTTTTGGATATAAGGTGGCAAAGGCATGTTCCCGTAATTACTTATAAAATTTTCAAACTCACTTTCAGGAAATAAAAATTTTAATTCAGTCTCACCATAATCATATTTTTGCTCTACTTTACATTTGTAATTATTATCAAGAGTTATTTCATCACCAACATTTAATTTTCTGGACGGCTTAATAAATGCCATCCATTTAAAGTTTTCTTTCTTCTTATGAAGTGTAATTGAAAAATGTTTACTATCTTTTTGTCCATTAATTAAAATTGGAATAACCTTTGAGTTATTAATTACAATTAAATCATCATCATTAACATATTTTGTAATGTTGACAAAAAAGTCATCAACTAATTCATCAAAACCTACTAACAATTTGGAACTTTCTCTTGGACTCGCCGGTCTCAATGCAATTAATTCTTCTGGTAAATGAAAGTCAAACTGACTTAGTTCCATTTACTCTATATCAGCTAAAACTTTTACTGAAATCATCAAATCTGGTTCATCAACTGTTCCTGAGCCTGGCTCACCTCTTTTAATATTATCAACAAATTCCATCCCTTGAACTACCTGCCCAAATGCAGTGTACTGGCCATTAAGATGAGATGCGTCATCAAAGCAAATAAAGAATTGGCTATTAGCTGAGTCAGGATCTGCAGTACGTGCCATTGAAACAGTACCTCTTAAATGTGGTGTATCACTAAATTCATTCTTAAGATCAGGTTTAGTTGACCCCCCAGTACCATTCCTATTTTCCCCATCGCCTGTCTGAGCCATAAATCCTTCAATTACCCTGTGAAAGGGAACTCCATCGTAAAAACCTTCTCTTGCAAGTTCCTTTATTCTATTTGAGTGGTTGGGAGCAATGTCAGTCATCAATTCAATGATGACGTTTCCATCTTTAAGTTCTATTTGTATGGTGTTTTCAGGATCGTTTGCCATATATGTTTCCTCTGCATAACATGCTGTAAAAATTAAAAAAAAGACTAAAAATGGTTTTATTAAATTATAAATCACTTTGCAAATTTTTCTTTAAGCTTAGAACTTACAAATTCATTAGTAAAATTACTTATATCTCCTCCTAAACGAGCGATCTCTTTAACAAAATTCGATGAAATAGACTGCCTCTGTGCGTCTGCCATCAGGAATACAGTCTCAATTTCAGAGTCCATTTGTCTATTCATTCCAAGCATTTGATATTCATATTCAAAATCAGAAACTACTCTCAGACCTCTTATTAAAATTTTCGCGTCTAAGTCATTTGCTAAATCGATAAGCAAATTATCAAAACCAATAACTTCAATATTTTTGTGTGAAGATAATTCTTTCTCAATCATCTCTTTTCTCTCATGAAGTTGAAATAAAGGTTTTTTATGAGGACTGTCAGCAACAGCGATATATAATTTATCTACAAGTTTGGTAGCTCTATTAATTATGTCTATATGACCTTTGTGTATTGGGTCAAAACTACCAGGATAAATTCCTTTTTTTGTCATCTGCGGAATATATAACTTTTATGCTGTTTGCTCTAGTAATTTATCAATTATCTAATTCAACTCTTGAAGCTGAAACAACTAGCTCATTTTCTGATGTCTTGAAGATACTTACTCCTTGAGTATTTCTCCCAGCTATTCTTACATCTTTAACTGGACAACGAATTAATTGACCTGATTTTGTAATTAACATTATGTCATCATCATTATCTACTGGAAAAGATGCTAATACTTTTCCGTTTCTTTTTGATGCATTGATACACATTATTCCAGAACCACCTCTGTTGGAAATTCTAAATTGATAAGAAGACGTTCGTTTTCCATATCCATTTTCAGTAACAGTAAGGATAAATTGTTCTCTGGCTTTCATTTCATCAAATCTGTCAGAATTTAATTCTAAATTTTTAGAAACTTCATCTTCATCATCACCAGCGTCATCATGTCCATTAGATTCCATTTCACTTTTTCTGCTCTCAGAAATTTGTTTTAAATAAGCTTTGGCCTCGTCAGATGTAACATCCATATGAGATATAACAGACAGGGATATAATTTTATCATCACTTCCAAGTTTAATTCCTCTTACACCAACTGAAGATCTACTTTTTGTAGTCCTAAGTTTACTTACAGGTGTTCTTATGCATTTGCCATTTTTTGTTGATAGAAGTATATCGTCTTCATCCGTGCAAAGTTTAACTCCTATAATATAATTTTTGGCATTCAACTTCATTGCTATTTTTCCGTTTGCTTGGATTTTTTTAAAGTCCTCAAGATTGTTTTTTCTTATGCTTCCATCAGCTGTTGCGAATACTAAATATTTTTCTCCTTCCAAATTATTTTCAGGTAAGACCAATATGCTCGACAATGACTCATCATTTTTCAAATTTAAAAGATTAACAATTGCCTTTCCTTTAGCGGTAGGAGAAGACTCTGGAATTTTCCAAGTTTTTAATTTGTATGCTATTCCCCCTGATGAAAAAAATAACATATTATCGTGTGTGCTGGCAGTAAAGACCTGCGTTACAAAATCCTCTGCGTTAGTTTTCATTCCAGAACGACCCTTACCTCCCCTTCTTTGAGCACGATACATCTCAAGAGGCACTCTTTTTATATAGCCAGAATTTGTAACACTAACGACCATTTCTCCTCGTTGAACAAGGTCTTCCATATCTATGTCGCTAGTCTCACCCTCTCTTATTTCGGTTTTTCTATCAGTGGAAAATTCCTTTTTTACTTCAAGCAATTCTTTTTCAATAATTTTTAACAAGGACTCTCTATTACTTAAGATTTCTAAGTAATCATTTATTTTTTTTGATAGTTCCTCTAGTTCATCTCTTATCTCATCTTGTCCAAGACCTGTTAATCTTTGTAACCTTAATTCGAGCACTGCTTTAGCCTGATCTTCAGTTAAGTAAATTTCTTTATCATTTTTAATTTGACGAGGGTCATCAACTAGCTGAAGTAAGCCTTTTAGTTCCTTACTACTCCATTTATTTTTTAATAATTCAATTTTAGCGGTATTTGGGTCTTTAGATTTTTTGATTATTTCAATGATCTTATCAACATTAGAAACAGCAATTGCTAAACCGATCAATACATGCGCTCTGTCTCTTGCTTTATCCAGATCAAACCTTGTTCGCCCAGTAATTACTTCTTCTCTAAACTCAACAAAAGAAGAAATGAATTCTTTAATATTCATTAATTTTGGTTTACCTCTTGTTAAAGCAAGAGAGTTAACTCCATATGAGCTTTGTAAAGACGTAAATTTATATAACTTGTTTAGTACTACCTGCGAAATCACACCTTTTTTTAATTCAACTACAACTCTTACACCTTGTCTGTCTGACTCATCTCTTAAGTCGCTTATGCCTTCAATTTTTTTATCCCTAACTAATTCAGCTATTTTCTCAAGCAACAATGACTTATTTACTTGGTATGGTATTTCAGAAAAAACTATAGACTCACGATCGTTCTTAAATTCCTCAATTTCGTATTTTGCTTGTACAACAATTGAACCTCGTCCAGATTTTTGTGACTCGCTTATCCCTTTTGTTCCTAAAATAATTCCACCCGTAGGAAAATCGGGTCCCTTAATGAAGGAATTAATTTCTTCAAAACTAATATCTGGATTTTTTATGAATGCTACACAAGCATCTATAACTTCACCCAAATTATGAGGTAGAATATTTGTAGCCATTCCAACAGCTATACCACCTGCTCCATTGACCAATAAGTTTGGGTATTTCGCAGGCAAAACAGTAGGTTCGTGCTCTGTTTCATCATAGTTGGGTCTGAAATCTACGGTATTTTTTTCAATGTCTTCAGTTAGAAAATTTGCAATTTTTGCCATTCTTACTTCTGTATATCTCATGGCAGCAGCCCTATCGCCATCCATTGATCCAAAGTTACCCTGTCCGTCTAAAAGTGGTAATCTCATTGAAAAGTCTTGAGCTAGTCGTACAAGCGCATCATATACAGCCTGATCTCCATGCGGGTGATATTTACCTATTACATCACCAACAACTCTTGCACTTTTGCGATGTTGCTTATTCCATTCATAACCTGACTCATACATTGCATACAAAATTCTTCTATGAACAGGTTTCAATCCATCTCTTACGTCAGGCAAGGCTCGGCTGACAATCACGCTCATTGCGTAATCCAGATATGAATTCTGCATTTCTGTATCAATTAAAATAGGAATAATTGGTCGTTTCGTTCCTGTATTTTCGATATCTTTTTTATCCTTGGAATCAGTCAAAAGTATTACCTAAAAGGGTTTAATTTTTCCCAGAAAATTGGGAAAAATTTGATTTAATTTAAGTTTAAAATATAACTAAATATACCAGAAAAATGAGGATTTTTCGATGCAAAAATGTCTATTTAGAAAGGAATTTCGTCGTCTATATCAAGATCAGCAGGGGGTTGCGAACTGGCCATATCTTGATTTACGTCACTATCAATCGCACCCATACTTTCGGTATTTCCACCACGGCTGTCGAGCATTGTGAGAGTGCCATTGTAATTACCTAATACAACTTCCGTGGTATATTTCTCATTCCCATCTTGATC
>CEUK01184073.1_pt1 | contig 11337 bp, 8 predicted proteins | sample 356451 | NCBI WGS metagenome assembly CEUK01 (sample SAMEA2622843, study PRJEB7988) | marine metagenome | isolation source: saline water (ENVO:00002010), including
TTCTGAACCGTATACTTTAATGATGGCACATTCCATAGCATATTCTGCAACGGATTTAATTTTTGCTTCAATTTGATTTTCTCCATCCTCCATCATTTCGTCATAAGATTCATCAATTTGATGAGCGACTCTGTTCCAACTGCTTTCTAATCCATATAGTCTAGTAGCCATTGTACAAATTTTTTCTTTTATGGCACCAAATTCAGATATTTTAGAGCCAAATTGTTCACGTTCATTAGCGTAGTTAATGCCTAGTTTTAATGCTCTTTTCCCAATAGCAGTATTTGCAACTCCAATTTTAATTCTTCCTGCATTTAGGGCATTCATGGCAATTTTAAACCCTTTGTTTCTTTCCCCTAATAGATTTTCTACAGGAACCTTAATGTTTTCGAAAAAGACTTGTCTAGTAGAAGATCCGTGGATTCCAAGTTTGTTTTCTTCACTTCCTAACTTTACTCCCCATTCTTTATGAACAATTAAGCAGGAGAGGTTTTTATCATCTTCAATTTTGCAAAACACAAAAAACACATCAGCAAATCCTGAATTGGTAATCCACATTTTTTGACCGTTTAGTATGAAATGTTTTTTGTCATTGCTGTAAATAGCTTTTGATTTTCCAGCATTTGCATCTGATCCCGCACTTGGCTCTGTTAAGCAATACGAGCATTTTATTTTAGCGGTAACAATGTCATTGAGGTATTTTTCTTTTTGAGTATCATTTCCATATAGTAGTACTGGGTACACTCCTAATCCAGTATGTACACCAATCGATTGGCTGAAAGCAAAGCTGTCTGAAGCTATTTCTCCAAAGGCCATTTCAGTTTTTATATCACAATTAAGTCCACCGTAATTTTCAGGAACTCCTATTCCATGAAAGCCCAATTCCCCCATTTTTTCTAATAATTGAGGGGCAAGTAATGTGCCTTCTTTTGAATCAAATTTTTCTTTAATGGGTTCAATTTCTTTGTTTAAGAAGTCTCGCATAGAGCTTCTAAACATCAGTTGTTCTTCACTATATTCTTCAGGTGTGAAAACAGCATTGTAAATGCTTTCTTCTAATAAGAACTCACCCCCTTTTATTGTTTTTTTTGTACTTATTGTAGTCATTTATTGTGGGTTCAAAAAATCTCTCATTACTCTGGCTAATCCCATTTTGTCGTAGTTTAAATGTTGTGCTCCATCTACATATAATGTGGTTCCTGTACAATAGGAAGATAAGTCACTTGCAAAAAAACATACTGCATTTGAAATGTCTTTTACAGTTCCAAAACGATGCATAGGAATGGCCTTTTTAGCCTCTTCAAACATGTCTTGAACAGGTTTTGGGTAAGTATCTAATCCTGTTGATTCTACAATTCCTGGTGCAACACAGTTTATTCGAATGTTAAAATCGCTCCACTCTTGTGCTATTGTTTTTGTTATGTTCTCAACTCCAGCTCTTGCTGCTCCAGTATGAATCATACCTGGAAAGCCTCTTAGTATATCGGCTATAATATTGACAATAATTCCATTTTTTTGAGGGATGAAAAAGGCATTTCCCATTTCTCTAATCATGTAAAATGTTCCGTTAAGGTTGTTGTTGATGACAGCGTTCCAACCTTTATCGTTGATGTACTCAGTTAAAGCTGGAAATTGTCCGCCAGCATTGTTTATTAGAATATCAAGTCTTCCACATTTTTCTTGAATTACTTTAACCAACCCTTGAATTTCTTCAGTTTTTCTAATGTCACATGGATGTGAGTGCACTGTTCCAAATTTGGCTAATTCATCAGCTGCTTTTTTTAATTGTTCTTCTTTTCGAGATGCAATTATAACTGTTGCTCCAAGTTGTAAAAGATCTTTAGCTATTTGATATCCAATACCACTTCTTCCACCTGTAACTAAGGCTATTTTGTTGTTAAATGTGTTGTTGTCAAACATTATGCTTCTTGTTTTAGTGGAGTGTTTAACATGGTTCTGGCTTCTGAAATAGACGCTATTTCTCTACCCATCATGTTAGCTAGTTTAGCACCCCATTCAACACATTCTCCATTTGATTTAGCCATTTCATTATTTGGTAAATAGAAGTTGTCTTCAAGCCCAACTCTAAAATTGCCTCCCATTGTGCAAGCAACAGCTGCTAATTGCCATTGTTTTCTGCTAATTCCAATTACTTGCCACAAGGCACCTTTTGGAACTTGTTCAATTTGGTGGATTAGATTTTGTGTTGTTGCTGGAATACCTCCCATAACTCCCATTACTAAGCTATAGCAGGCGTTTTCAGGTAAAAGCCCCATTTCTTTTAAGGGTTCAGCGTTTCGTATATGTCCAGTATCAAAACATTCCATTTCTGGTGTAACATTGTTTTCATTCATAACTTTAACCACCTCAATCATCGTGTCAAAAGAATTTTCAAACACACCATTCCAAAAGAATTGCTTTGCTTTTTTTGAAAATATTGCATAATTCATACTGCCCATATTGAATGCTGCCATATCGGGCTTAGTAGCATGTAAATGCTTGGTTCTTTCACTAGCATTCATTCCAATAGCTCCAGTAGAGTAGTTAATAATTACATCGGGACAATGTTTTCTTACTTCTTCTTGAATTTGTTCAAAAACTTCTGTTCTCCAACTTGGCGTACCATCGTCTTCTCTTGCATGAATGTGTACAATGCTGGCTCCAGCATCAACAGCACGTTTTGCTTCATCTCCAAGCTCTTTGGGAGTAAATGGGATATAAGGACAATGAGATCTGTTGGTAGCGGCACCTGTTAATGCAGCTGATAATATTAGTTTATTTTGAGCCATATCGTTTTATTATTTTCCAGTCCAAACTGGTTTTCTTTTTTCTTTAAATGCTTTTATGCCTTCCTGAGCATCTTCACTCATTATTGTTTTTTGGAGCATTTCCATTAAATATTGGTGTTCACCAGCATTTTTAGTGATTTTTTCAAATGCTTTTAATCCCATTCTGATAGCGTTTGGGGAGTTATTAACTATCTTTTCAATTAATTTTTTGGTAACGTTACTTAAGTTTTCAACTTCAGTAATTTCACTAATTAAGCCCCATTCTTTTGCTGTTTTAGCAGAAATTTCATCACCTTTTATGCACCAGTTAATTGCGTTTTGTTTGCTTATATTATTCAGTAATGCAGCTAACACTTGAAAGGGAAACAGTCCTCTTTTAACTTCGGGTAACCCTAGTTTTACATTTTCTGAAGCAATTGTAAAATGACTTCCTGCTAAAAAGAAAAGTCCTCCAGCCATAATGTTGCCATGCAACTGACAAATAATTGGTTTGTACACTTCATTAAATATTTCTCCTAGAAGTATGTTCTTAGACGGCTGAGGAATACTTGATTGGAATTCTTCAGAAATACCCATAAACGCTTTTAAATCTGCACCAGAACAAAAAACTTCTCCATTTGCTTTAAATAAGATTACTCTGATTTCATTATTATGATGCGCATGACTTAAAGCAAATGCAATTTCATTGACCATTTGAGGGTGAAGTGCATTTTTTTTAGCTGGTCGATTTAGGGTTATGCTAAGAATGTTGTTGACGATGTTACACTCAATAAATGCCCATTCTTGGTTGCTAATATTTTGGACTATATTTTCTTCAAAATAATTCAATTTGTTTTCATTTTAAGAATGGTAAAACCTGCTTCAATATTTGCACCGTTTTTTGTGAATATTTCTTCAACAATACCATCTTGATTTGCGTATATTGTGTTTTCCATTTTCATGGAAGAAAGAATGACTAAAGGGTCACCTGCTTTTACTTTGTCATTTGCTTTCACAAGTATTTCTATTACTTGAGAAGGCATTGGAGCGGTGCATGTTCCTTTTTCTTTTTCCTTTTCTACAATTGGGAACCTATCAAGTAGTTTGATTTGCCCAGAACCAAGAGTGCTGTTGTGTAAGTAAATTTCATTTTCATTACAAAAAGCTTTTAAAGAATAGGTTACTCCATCAATTTGAAGCTTTATATATTCGTTGTTGAAGTCTATTATTTCAACTTTATGAATTTCTTGGTCGTTGTAAAATTCAAATTTATTACCTATCTGACGATATTTAGAAGTAATGTTTTTGTTGTTGATTTCAAATTTATTTTGTTGAGGAGCGTAATAGTTGCTTCTCCAACCTCCAGGGATGTTTTTTAAGAAAACTTGTTTTTGTTTTCTTTTTTGGTGAAGAAATGTTGAAGCTGCAATTGATAGCTTATTAGCACTCTCATCATTATTTATGGTAAATGAATCAAGAAAATTCGTGTTATAGTTCCCTTTTATAATGTTCTTGTTTCTTATTAATTGGGCTAAAAAGTTTTGATTTGTAACGGTTCCCAGACAAACCATTTGATCTAAGACATATCCCATTTTTCTTAAGCCACTTTCTCTATTTTCACCATGCACAATTATTTTTGCAATCATTGGGTCGTAAAAAACAGAAATAGTACTTCCTGATTGAATAGCTGACTCAACTCTAAGCCCCTCCATTTTTGGGTAATTAAAACTATTTACTTTACCAGTAACTGGAAGGAAATTATTTAAGGGATCTTCAGCGTAAAGCCTAAGTTCAATTGCGTACCCAGTTCCTTTTACTTGACTTTGATTGATTGATAGTTGTTTTCCTTCAGCTGACTCTATTTGCATTTTAACAAGGTCTAAACCTGTTATTGATTCAGTAACTGGATGTTCAACTTGCAGTCTAGTATTTACTTCTAGAAAGAAAAATTCTTTGGATTTGTCATCGTAAATGAATTCAACTGTTCCGGCATTGTCGTAGTTTAATGCTTTAGCAGCATTTACAGAAGCTTCTCCCATTTTTTTTCTTAATTCTTCAGTCATTATTGGAGAAGGGCTTTCTTCTAAGACTTTTTGGTGTCTTCTTTGAATGGTGCATTCTCTTTCTAATAGATGAAGGGTGTTTCCGTGCTTATCTCCAAATATTTGAAATTCAATGTGTCTTCCAGATGTAATGTATTTTTCAATAATTAATTCGTCATTTCCAAAAGCTGATAAGGATTCTCTTTTAGCAGCTTCTATTGCTTCTTTGAGATTTTTCCCATTATTAACAACTCTCATTCCTTTACCTCCTCCACCAGCAGTTGCTTTCAATAATAATGGGAACCCTATTTTTTTGGCTTCTTTAATTAAGTTATCAGTATTTTGATTTTTACCTTCATAACCAGGTATTGTTGGTACCTTATGTTTTTTCATCAAAATTTTAGCTTCTGATTTGGAACCCATAGCTTGAATAGCGTTTGTATTAGGTCCAATGAAAATTAAATTAGCTTTTTCACATTTTTCAGCAAATTCAACATTTTCAGATAAAAATCCATATCCTGGATGAATGGCATCAGCGCCATGATTGATGGCTGTTTTAATAATTAATTCCTGATTTAAATAGGATGTATTAGGTGAATTATCACCAATTAAAACAGCTATGTCAGCTTCTTGTGTATATGGTGCATTTTGATCAATAGGTGAGTGTATGGCAATCGTTTTAATGCCCATTGATTTACATGTTCGAATTATTCTTGATGTAATTTCCCCTCTATTAGCTATTAGTATGGTATTGATTAAATTCATATTACATTCTCCAAACCCCGTATGATTTAGCTCCTTCAATTTTTTGATTGTATAATACGGCAAAAGCAAAACCTAAATAGTTTCTTGTTTCTCTTGGGTCTATAACTCCATCGTCCCAAAGTTCTGATGTTGAGTGCCATGCAGAGGCTTTAGATTCAGCTTCATTAATTAGCATTTGCTGTATCATTTTTGCATTTTCTTCGTCATAAGGAATTCCAGAGGCTTTTGCGGAAGCTTTTTGTATAATATTCATAACCCCTGCTAATTGTTCAGAACCCATTACACCAATTTTAGCATTTGGGTAAGTAAATAAAAAGTTTGGGTCGTATGATCTTCCATTCATCCCATAATTTCCAGCCCCAAATGAAGCTCCAATCATTAGTGTGACTGATGGTACTTTACTGTTAGACACAGCATTAATAAGCTTAGCTCCGTTTTTAATTATTCCACCCTCTTCATATGCTTTTCCAACCATGTATCCAGTAGTATTTTGAATAAACAGCAATGGAATGTCATTTTTGTTAGAAAGTTGAATGAATTGAGCTCCTTTATTGGCAGATTCTGAAAAAATAACTCCGTTATTGGCAATAATACCAATTGGATAACCGTGTATTTTCCCCCATCCACAAACCATAGTGTTTCCATATTCTTTTTTGAATTCACTAAATTTTGATTCGTCACAAATTCTAAGAATAACCTCTCTTACATCCAAAGGAGTTTTTGGGTCTGAAGGAATAACACCTAGCAAATCTTCAGGTGAGTGCAATGGCTCTTTAATGTCTTCTTTAGGGATTAATTCTGGTTTAGTAGGTTTTACTATTTGCATGATTTCTCTTGCAATTCTAATTCCATCAAATTCATCTTCAGCTAAATAATCTGATACACCGGAAATTTTACTATGCATTTCAGCTCCTCCAAGCTCTTCTTCATTGCTAATTTCATTGGTAGCCATTTTTACTAATGGAGGTCCAGCTAAAAAAACCTTTGCTGCTTGTTTTTGGAATATGGAAAAATCAGACATTCCAGGAACATATGCCCCACCAGCTGTTGCATTGCCAAATACAACAGAAATGGTTGTTAAGCCCATTGCAGATCTTCGGGTTATTTCTCTAAATGCTTCGCCACCATAATTAAATATTTTTGCTTGATCTGGTAAGTTGGCTCCACCACTTTCAACTAAATTAATTGTAGGTAATTTATTTTCTCTTGTAATGTCTCCAATTCTTAATCCTTTAAAAACTGTGGCATAATCTACTGACCCACCTTTTCTTGTACCTACATTTGAGTTAATGATGCATAGTTTCCCACTTACAATGCCTATACCACTTACATTTGTTCCTCCAGCTCCAAATCCCCCTTTTTTTTGCATGCCAGCTAAAGGTAAAAGTTCTAAAAATGGACTATCTTGATCTAACACAAGTTCTATTCGTTCTCTAGCAAGCATTTTATTTCTGCTTCTTGCTTTGTCAATATGCTTTTCTTTCCCCTCAAACCTACTATCTTGTAAATGCTTTTCAAGTTTTTGAATTAGCTTTTCCATTTCTGCTTTGTTTTGCTGAAATTGATTACTGTTTAAATTAATATTTGATTTAAGTGGGTTCATTTTTTAAAAAGCTATGTAACTAGATAAATTAATATCAAACTTTTGATTTACTTCTTTAAAATAATCTTTGCCAAAAAATTTAATAAATGAAGCTTTTCCTTTTTCAGTAAAGTAGGGAGACATAAAACTCCATATTATTTTTTCGCCATCCATTTTTTTATACATGTCGCAAATTTCCTTTTGGGAGTTCCAATAAAAAGCAAGCATCCAGGTAATGAATGCAATATTGTTGTATGTTCCAGGTATTGATTCTTTAACTACATTTCCAACATTTATTGAAAACGCAATTCCAGCTTTTATGTCAGCAATGGTTTTATTTGTCATTTCCTTAAATTTATTTCTTATAAAGGGTTGAGAAATAACATTCGGGTCAGAAAAAATAAATGAATATTCTTTTTGAAATTTATAATAAAGCTGAATTTCATTGTGAAGATTTTCAAAAGAAGGAAGCTGTATGGTTTTAGATCTTTCATTTTCTATTTTAGACCACATTTGATCACATATAGCAACTAATAAACTTTCCTTGTCTTTAAAGTGATAAGTTAAGTTTCCTCTACTGATTCCTAGGTGATTTGCAAGTTCAAATAAATTAATTGAACTGTAACCCTGATTATTGAACAGTCGAGTTGCTGTATTTATTATTTTCTCTTTTGTCTTCAATTTATAAAAATAAAATTTAGACAAATTTAACTAATTATCTAAATTATTAGTTAATAATGACTAATTTTTTTTAAAAATAAGAATCATTTAAGTAAATAACTATGAGAATTTTATTTAAAAATCAAATGAATTTCTTGATTTATAAGGATATATTATCTAAATAATTGAATGGTGAAATTATCTAATTCAAGATATTGAGGTTCTCGATAGCCATTAACATATTTGCTTCCAAAAGAACCATAAGTACCAGTAGATTTTCCGTAAACCATGACATAATAACTGCCTGGGGGACAGTTTTTTCCTCCGATATCTTTCCCATCCCATTCAAAAAAGGAATCGAAAGATTCAAAAACTAATTGCCCCCAACGGTTATAGATTTTAATTGTTAATGTATCAAAACATTCGTCATATTCACCTTTAAGTTGGTAGATGTCGTTATTATTGTCTCCATTAGGAGTAAAAACAGTGGGAATTGCTTCTGCTTCTCCTTCAGGAACTTGAACGCTTATATAAACGTCTTTATAAGATGTATCTGCACCAGCACAACCAATAGAATAGGCTTTTATTGACATTTCATAATCTTGTAATATATCATAGCATCCAGGTGTCCAACAAAATCGCATTGGAATTTCACCAATTCCATGAACAAATCCATTAATGCTGTCTAATGTTGGAAAAGTTATATCGTTACCACTGTTGTTCCAGTCTGAATAATAATCTAAATTAGTTAAACCAGATTGACAAGTTGAAACGATGACATTAGATATGTTGTTGATGTAATCGCCGGTTCCAACAATTGTTCCATTATTATTTTGAATATTATAGGAACATTCAGTGTCAAATAAAGCAGTAGGAGAGCTGTTCCATGATGTTGATAATACATCACCATTTGATACAGGGAAAGTTTGACTTCCAGAGGCTCCAGTAATAGTTGCGTTGCTAACAACAACAGCGCCATTTATCATAACATCTACTCCACTTCCATCCCATCCGTCACCCCAAGAGTCAGTCATGTTAAGAGTGAAATCACAAGGTTGTGTGTTGTTAGATTGGCTGTGAAAATCAGCTTGAATATAGTTCCCTGAAACATCAAATTCATTTGAGCTTATTTGTAAATATAAATCTACACTGTTATCACTATCATATGTTCTTACATCGAAACATGTAGAATCTCCATTGATAAAAGCAATTACCGTGTCAGGGGTTTCAATTTGTGGAACATTATTAACAGTACAAGGCAGTGATGCATATTGAAGTTCCCTTCTAGATTCTCCAAGTTTAACACCATTTCTATATTCTTCAACTCTTACCGCAAAAACAAAATTCCCTATTTGATTTGGTGCAGCAGTAATAACTCCTGTTATTGGGTCAATTGACATGGCAGGACTTCCTCCACAAATATTACCAAGGCTATAACCGGGAGCCCAAACACAAGAAGGGTAATATGGATATGCTCCTGATCCAGGAAGAGTAGCTCCTCCTACAGTTTGTCCATCCAATGGGTTTACCAATGAGAAAACTAAAGAGTCTCCATCGCTTTCAGTTACAGGGAAATTAAAATTTTTAACATTGTTAACGCATAAATAAGCATCAGCTGGATATATTCCAAAATCTGGTGTAGAATTTTGACCTATTGATGGATCTGGAATTTCAGCGTATAAAGAAATTCCATAAGAATCAGGTACGCTTAAGTTGTCAATTACAGCATTTCGACAACAGTTTTCATATTGTAGATAATAACCTTGTGAATAATTTGGAATAGTTACTGAACTTAGCTCAAAAATTCCTTCTTCAATATGAACAACGTTTTGATCTGGAGTGTAGCAAGGGTCTCCTAAATTAACGTAAGTTAAAGAAGTTCTAGGTAGTGTTAAAATAGCTGTTTGAGAATTAGTTCCAATTTGATAAACTCCAACGGAAACAGATGTGGGCATTGTAGCAGTAGGAAGTCCATTAACATCATCACGATATAATCTTAATTTAATATTATATGTATTGGCACTAGTCCATTCAACATGAATATCTCCTCCAATAATATGGGTTCCAAAAATATTTATTGAAAAAAAGCAACTTATTATAAATAGTAATATGTATCTCATAAAAAAACAAAAATAAATAAAAAAAGCCAGATTTCTCTGGCTTTTTTATCAGTTGCGGAGACAAGACTCGAACTTGTGACCTTTGGGTTATGAGCCCAACGAGCTACCAACTGCTCCACTCCGCACTACAAAGTTAATTTTTGTTTCTATTTTAGCAAACTAATCTCTGAAAAATGTCTCATAAATCTGGTTTTGTAAATATTATTGGTAGTCCTAATGTGGGAAAATCGACACTAATGAATCAATTAGTAGGAGAAAGGCTATCAATTATTACTTCAAAGCAACAAACCACAAGGCACAGAATAATGGGAATGGTTAATGAAGAAAATTATCAAATTGTTTTTTCAGATACACCTGGAATTATTGATCCAGCTTATAAATTGCATGAAAACATGATGAAATTTGTTTCGGAAGCATTAAAAGATGCTGATGTGTTAATTGTGATGACAGATGTATATGAAGAAATTGATAAAATAAAAGAAAGGGTACTTCGTTTTTCTAAATTAGAAATTCCTGTTTTGGTATTTATTAATAAAATTGATCAATCTAACCAAGAGAAATTAATTTTACTTGTTGAGTCTTGGAAAAAAATGTTGCCAAAAGCAGAAATTTTACCTATTTCGGCACTTCATAATATGGGAATAGATTTTATACTTCCAAAAATTGTTGAATTGCTTCCTGAAGGGCCTGCTTACTTTGATAAAGATCAATTGACAAATAAAAACATGCGTTTTTTTGTTTCAGAAATTATCAGGGAAAAAATTCTTTTGCAATATCAAAAAGAAGTTCCTTACTCATGTGAAGTCGTAGTTGAAGAATATAAAGAAGACGATGACATTATAAGAATAAGAACAAATATTATGGTTTCAAGGGATACTCAAAGGGCAATTTTAATTGGAAATAAAGGCGATAAGATTAAAAAATTAGGAATAACATCAAGAGAAGATATTGAAGCATTTGTATTAAAAAAGGTACATTTGGAACTTTATGTGAAAGTAGATAAGGATTGGAGAAATAAAGATGGTAAACTTAAAAAATACGGATATTGAGTAATATAGTTGCTATAGTTGGAAGGCCAAATGTTGGGAAATCGACTCTTTTTAATAGGTTGATTGGATCAAGGCGTGCCATTGTTAAAGAGGTAAGTGGTGTAACTAGAGATAGACATTATGGGAAATCTGAATGGAATGGGAAAGAGTTTTCTGTCATTGATACTGGGGGATATGTTTCTGGTTCAGAAGATATTTTTGAAGGAGAAATTAGAAGACAGGTTGAAATTGCAATTGACGAAGCCAATGCGATTGTATTTGTAGTGGATGTGGAAACAGGGATTACGGACTTAGATAATGCTGTTGCTGATATATTGAGACAAACTAAAAAACCTATTGTTGTTGCTGCTA
>CEUK01186520.1_pt1 | contig 11336 bp, 22 predicted proteins | sample 356451 | NCBI WGS metagenome assembly CEUK01 (sample SAMEA2622843, study PRJEB7988) | marine metagenome | isolation source: saline water (ENVO:00002010), including
GCCAGAAACTGAATAAGACCATCCTGTGTTGTAATCTACCGAGCGGATTAGCTCAGTAGTCTCCTGAGTCGTCTCTGTGAAAGTTGTCATTTTTCCCATACTGAAGCTTGGAACAATTGGGACGGAATGGGCTCTTCCAGCGATTAACAAGAGAGCGCTCGCGAGTAACAGGTGTTTCACTGGTAACCCCAGTTAATAGAGTTCTTCTTCTGCCTCTGGCTTGATGACAAGGTCGCTCTTCGCGTAAGAAACGCAAAGCAAGGCAAAACCTGCTTCGATCTGGTCGTCGTCCAAAAAGCCCTGATCGGATTGATCGACTTCTCCGGAGAGCAGCTTTGCCGCGCAAGATGAGCATGCTCCTGCGCGACAAGAGTAAGGAAGAGCAATTCCCTCGTCCTCTGCTACATCGAGAATATATTCATCATCAGGGCAATCGAAGGTTTCGCTTGTCCCATCAATTTTGAATGTAACCTTAAACATTAGTTGTCAATTCTGAGTTCGTTTACATACTGTCCCGTGACGCGTGTACCGGCTCCCCCTGCCTGGATAGTGATAGCCCCATCTAAGCCGATGGTGCCACCTAAATTCCCGGCCACTCCTCCGGAGCTAGTCACCGTATTGCCAAAAGTCGGCATTGTGCCGATTACACCTGAGGTGACAGTGCTGCCGGTGCTTGGCTTATCTCCCTCAATAAAAGATTCTGAGAATTGAAAACTTTCACCGGCAACTTTGACCGAAGACTCAGTTCCCGTGAAACCGACAGAACTGCCAGCCGTGAAAGAGCTGAGACCGCCAATGTTGCCTGATGTCGTGCCATCTGAAGTTGTCAGATTTTCACCTGAAACGGAATAGACACTAGGAACGCGTGTTGCGTTTGAAGCAGCAGCGTCAACGCCTAGTTGCACGCTGGTCTGGATGCGATGGATGATGTCCGCTTGCGCGGAAGGGGCCAGTAATCCAGTGATAGCAACAAGTGCTAATACTTTTTTCATTACGCTTTGGGCGAAGGATCGTCTTTCTCTTTGTCCCTCTTCTTGCCTGCATCAACGCCAAACGAGACGAGGGTTGATGTAAACACCGAGGCAATGAAGGTCGGATCGATTTGCTTTTGCTCTAGGCCAGGAATCGACACATAATTAAGTGTCAAAATTGCCCCGGCCCAGCCAAGAATGACAATACGGACGAGAGTGCCAACACCCTCGTCGTGCCATTCGAACTTGTCCTTTTTATCGGGCTGTGCGGTAGCCGTCTTGTCGTTACCCTGCAGGCTCATTTCTTTTTGGGAAATGCGGACTGCAGGCCAGCCAGTACAAGCTGCACAACACTATTGCTTCGGAGCTTGGGGTTAAGACCAATAATCTCAGAAGCAGCAGCAACGATGATCGCGATTAAAGCGACTGTTTCGGGACCCATAAGAAATCTGCATTCCTTAAAAGTCTAAGAATCTCCTTTGCTCTGCTCGTTGCAGTACTGATCGTAGAAAGCGCTCATACAGTCAACAATTCCCATCGGCGCTTTACTCAGAGGTGTACAGAAGTTGTCTTCCCACCACGCTTTGTAAAAGCTTTCGATTTCAGTCTTGCTGGGCTTGTTCAACTAGGTGCTGCAACTGCGGACAGTCTGGTCGGATTTTCAAGAACCGCAAGCCAGCAGTAACAGTTTGAACGCCTAGGCTGTCACTGATGAAAAATTGTTGATGACCCTGACCTCTCCTCAGACGCAGCAGCAGCAGAACCGAGCCGACTACATCCAGTTTTTGTACGAGCTTTACAAGCGCAAAGACGCCGAGCCGGGTCTCGTAGGCACGTTCACAGGCCTGTACCAGCACCATTGCAAACAGATCAGCGAGCGTGCTGTCCAACTGCAGCTTAGAGACTGGCACCACTCAGGAGACACCGTTCGCCGGAACCTGGGCCTTGGTTGAACGCGAGCGTCGAAAGATCTCAAGCGTGATGCAGCAGACATCTGCTGTCGTTGCCACGCGTGATTTTCTATTGCGTTTAATCGACACCAAAGAAACACCGCGAATTCCGAGAGAAGTCAGAAGAGAAGCGCGAGCATTGCTGCGTCATTATCCGATTGCAAGCGAGTTGAGACCTGTCTTAGAAAAAGGTTTGGCCTCTAAGAATTCATAGAATGATGTTGGCTAAATGTCGTTATTAGCTACACAAAGGCTGAACCCAGTCAACAGGCATGAGAAATAACCAAAAAACAATCAAATGAGACTTGCAATTTCCGGGGAGCTTCTTAAGAAGCTGGGTAACGCGTATCAAAAGAATGCTGCTGTACAGGATGCAGTTGAAACGCTTGGAGGAGCAGCAATTTCTGCTGGTGGTCAAGCGCTATTCACAGACATGAGTCCTGAGGAAATCGCTATTTCGACTCTTCTTGGTGGAGCCGCAGCAATGGCTGCCCGCCCGGTGGCTGCAAACCTTGGAGGCAGGCTTGGCAAAGTATTAGATAAACAATTCCCCGGAGCACTGGAGGGTGTTCCTCCAGGACTGGCAAGGTTCTATCCAGGCAGTGGGCCAAACGTGAGGCTAATGCAGCAAGAAGTGCGTGAAGCTCCTAGGGGTTCTGCGGAAAGAAAAGTTGCAGAAGTATTTAAAAATGCCAGCCTGGCTAAATACAACCAGAACATGCGCGGCAAAGGCGATGTAGAAGGCTTTCTAACCATGCTCGGCAGATATCAAGGTGACAATGCTGCGCAGCTAGCAGTGGCTCTCGCCGCGCCTGCAATTCTCGGCATTGCTGACGATGAACCCAACCAAACAGCGTAAAAAACTAATTAGCCTGGCATTAAGAGCTGACTCTTGTCTTACTAGAGAAGAAGCAAGGCTCATTATTAAAAAAGCCGATAAGGCTTATCGAAAGCTGGAAAAAGCCCACTCATGCGACAAATAAGCCGCGAAGAATATTTCAAGCGCTTTCCTCAGAATCGGTATTCCCCAGAGGAACTTTTGCGTGCAGGCGAGATGATGTCTGGCCCGAATGACGATGCTTTTGACGTCGCTCGTGCAGTCGGGATGCAGCAGGGGTTGAGCTGGGAAGACGCCACCCAATATGCGCAATCACTTGCTGGACAAAAAGTCCAGCCAAAAGTGCAAGCGCCGACAGTCCAGAACATGCAGGACATCCGATCAACACCGATGAGCTCTCCGATGAAGACCAGGCCTACTGCTCAAGACACCATCAACGCTATGTATGAACGGCGTCTTGGCGGACGACTACCGGCATTAGTGCGTGGTGAGCAGCAGACGCAGCAGAAGATCAATGCTGAGCTCGTCATGAATGAGCTGAGGCTGGAGGCCATGGCTGAGCCAATCCTCAAGCAGCTTCAAGCTCAAGGAACTCAGGTCACGCCAGAGACAAAAGGTCGCCTGGTTGAGCGCCTCAGGGAAATGCTGGGCGATGACATCAACAAGCAAATTGCACGGATGGACCAGAACGTCCAGGACTACGTGCAACGTCGAGGCTCGATGCGCCTGGCTGGGGAAGCGTTGCTCGCAGCAGGCCTGGGCCTGGGCGCATACGAGTACATCGATGCCGAGGAAGTCATTGATCCGGCTACTCCCAGGCAGATGCAAGGAACGCTGAACGCTTGACCATGGTCTTGCTAGTGATTGCCGCTTGGCTGGCTTTTGCCGTAGCCGCTTGGAAGGCGTTTAATTGATGTGGATTGTGGTGCTGTGCATTGCATTGCTGGTGACAGCAACACTGATGGAGGTTTTTGATGGACCTCCTTACGAGTGATTTGTCAAGTAGGCCAAGATTAGTCCAGGGTGTTCCGGACTTTGCCCAAACCCCTTGCAATAACTGGATTTGGCTCTGGTCTTGAAACCATTTTGCAGCCAACTCCAGACAGTCCTTCAAAAAGCAGTCAGAGCCCGAGATCCCAGGCCCTGGCTGCTTTTTTAGTGTTTGAGCGTTCCGCAGAATTCCTCTTAATTCGCGGCGGGACCGGTCTTTACAGGACCCAAAACTAGGCCACTACTAGGCCACAGCGGTGGTAAAACAAATAGGACTAGGCCACAGCGCAAAACAGTGAGCAACAGCCAGCTAATCCAGGCACAGACTCGTCTTAAGGAGATCGGCGTCAAAGGCACCCTTGGAGAGCACCGTGGTCATTGGTGCTGGCGTGGCTGGTGCTCAGTCGACAACGGCAAGAAAAAACAGCAGAGGGTCTTCGTCGGATTACCCGCAGTTGACAGCAATCTGCTCATAGCTGAAGAGCGAGTGCGAACGATCTGGGGTCGTCTTCAAGCAGACGGCACGATCATCCGGCCACTGCCGTGGGAGATCGCTGCTGTGAAAGAGCGCGAGATCATCACCGTGGCCGATGCCACGGCTGCTCTTCGCGAGCAGTTTTTTGCCACGAAGCTGGAGACCGCCAGCTCATTGCGCTCTTGGAAACGGCTGAAAGTCGAAATGGGCCTGATGCCTGATCGCGCCGAGCTGACCATGGATTTGATGATCGAAGCGATCAACTCAACAAAGAAATTGAGCAGGACCCGATACGAGGCTTGCAAGACTTTTAAGAGAGTCGCCAAGCTTCTAGATATTCAAGGCACCCAACGCATCGACGCGCTCAGGGTGATGCCGACCCCGAAGAAGCAGATCAATCCTCCGAATCAAGAGAAGCTGCGGAAGATCCTGGAAACCTGTCGATACGTCACGAGCAAGAAAGGTGGCGGGCAAATGTGGCAAGGCTGGTCAATCGCAGCGCTTGCTCTTTATGGATGCAGGCCCAGCGAATCATTCGGGCTGACACCTAAAGGCAATGGAGCAAGTGCTCATTGCTGGACGATTAAACGCAAAAACGCAAATCTGGTTTTGCGAACTGCAATGTGTTTGGTTCCTGACTGGGCGAAAGAGTTTGAAATCGCAGAACGTCCCGAGCTGCCATACAACTTTTACGAGAAGGCGGACTACGACCCAGGAAAATGCAAGTACTACGTGAATCAATTATGTCGCTGGTTTCAGAACTTCTTCCCGGAGCACGATCTCTACGACTTAAGACATGCCTGGGCCATTCATGCCATTTCGGCTCTCAGCTCAAACACGGTGTTAGCGGCCAAGTGCATGGGCCACGAACATGGAATTCACACCAAGGTGTATCACGCCTGGATGCAGGCTGAAGATGTCGAACGCGCCGTTGAAAAGCTTCTCGGAGAGAAGCGCTAAACGGAGAGAAGGGGATTCGAACCCCTGGAGCCTTTCAGCTCAGCGGTTTTCAAGACCGCCGCAATCGACCACTCTGCCATCTCTCCGGAAGCATTTTACGTTGTCATGATCAGCTCAGCGGCCTCCAGCGCTGGACAGCGATCCAGCTTGTAGACCACTCCTTTGCCACGCGTCTTAACGCGCAAAACATCCTGAGGAAAACGACCGGCTGAAATCCATTTGCCCACGGTGCGTGGGGTCACACCAAGAAGTCCTGCGAATTCAGCTGTGCTGATCCACTTGGGTCCGGCCTTTGGCAGTGCGTTCATGGCTTCCTTCAGCTCGAAGCGGAGGTCCTGCATTTCAGCAGTGAGTCGGTCAAGGCGCTGCTCGACGGTTGCCCCTGTCGCAAGGTCCTGCATTCAGTGAGTGGTTGCTGTGGCAATCACAATAGCGGCCTCAGCCACGATTGCCATGGCTGTCACATTGGCTTAATCGAGCTAACGTCTGAGGCGTTGTTAGGCAATTTCATGCTTAAAACCTTTATCGCAACCTCCGCTCTTCTGTTGGCATCAGCGGGTTCTGCCCTGGCTGGCCCATACATAAACATTGAGCGAAATGATGGCTTCCTGGCCACCGATGACGCCAATGACTGGGGCGGCGCTGTGACCGAAGCTCACCTCGGTTACGAAGGTCAAATCGGGTCCATGCCCTTCTATATCCAAGGAGGCCCTGCATACCTCCAGGCTCCTGGGGCGGACGGGGAAGGCCAGGTCTCAGGAAAGGTCGGTGGATCGATCCCCATCTCCGACAAGCTTGGGGCCTATTTTGAAGCGAGCTTTTTGACCGGAGAGGATTCTCTGGGATACGGCAGCAAGCTTGGGGCTAAGTACACCTTCTAGGACTTAGCTGAGTCGACTTAGTCGACTAACCACAACAAAGCCCCCTATTGCCGCCACAGTAGGGGGCTTTTTATGCGCAAGTATTCAGGCTAAGAAGAATCTTTTTCCCTAAGTTTTTGCTCACTAAGAGAGCTCCGTAGGGTTTAAGCACAATTAAAGAGCCTATGACAACCCCGGAAACTCCCGAATGGTACGTCATTACGCTTCAGGACTTACAGCCGAGAGCTGCAGTTCGACGCTTCAAAAATAGTATTAAGGAGCATTGGTCGCATTCCTGTTGTTATTGCGGCAGGTCGCATGATGAACACGGTCGACGTCTTGAAATGTCGCTTGACCATATTGTGCCCCGCTGCCATGGAGGGAAGAACCACCGCTCTAATTTGGCGTCGTGCTGCATAAGCTGTAATCAGGACAAGGGCTCATCAAAATCCTTTTTAGAGTGGTGGCAATCAACCGACCATTTTTGCGAGCAACGCCACGCAAAATTGTTGGCTTGGATGGAGCCAACAACGTGTAACTGGACTATCGGGGAAGCGCTTCATGGATCGGCTGACGCAAGAACAACAGTTTCTGCTCAAGAGAGTCGAGATGGAGGCAGCTCACCTAAGCAAAGAAGAACTCATCGATGCCTTAGTGGATTGCTGGGAGGCACGGTTCAGGCTGAAGCAGGCATTCACGGAGTACAGCAGGGATGCTGGGATGGCCTTCAGATTGGAGGAAGCCAGAAGCCCGTATGCGCCTGAGACCATCGAGGACCTGACACAGCTGTTTGGTTATGAACCAACAGATGAAGAAGCTCTTGATTATTACCAGTCAGTATTTGAAAGTAACATGGAAGTTGATATGGACGAAATTGTTCTAGGTCACGACAATGAGCCTTAGCCGTAGAGATTCCCTAGCGTTGATGAGAACTGGTCGGAACCTCGGTGTCGACCCAATTTCGTTTGTTGCACTGACTGAGCTGGAGTCAAATACTAATCCAAACATTTGGGGTGGAGATGATGGTAAATATCATGGGCTGATTCAATTCGGGCCAGGAGCCAGACAGGAAACGGGTCTTGTCCCAACTGGGAATATGACGATTGAGGAGCAGTTGCCATACGTCGAAAAGTATTTTGCAGGACGTGGATTTGAACCTGGAAAGCATGGCGTAACAGAGATGTATCGAACTGTTCTTGTCGGTAACCCATTTCAGTCAGGGACAGACAGCAACAATACAAATTCCGATAGAGCCGCTGTACGAATGATGCCTGGCGGCGATCTCTACGAACGGGCAAGAAAGAAGCTGGAAATGGGTCTTGGACAACGCATCGATCCAGGCAATCTTTCGATGACGACAGGTGAGCCGCTTGGGGGTGGGCCAAAACCGCAAAATTCGTATTTAGCGGAAGATGTAGAAGACAAGAGCGAGCCAAGGTTTGCAGCATCGCAGCCGTTCTTTACTGCACTCAGAACCTTCGGCAATCTTCTTGGTTTTGATTGATAGATTCCAGGAAGAGATAACTTCCTTATGGGATCGTTTGCAATCGGTGCGCTTGCTGCCTTGATTGGCGTGCTTTCAGGCCAGGGCCTAGCAGTTGCAATCCGCAGTAAAAAGTCTGATGATCGACTGACAGCTTTGGAAACCGCAGTACCTGAGCTAATCACGAGAGCTGAGGTATCTGATGCATTCGCACAGATGGCACAGATCGAAGCAGCCAGGATTGCTCAGGAGCAAAAGGCCGCCAGATCAGGCGCGATGTTTGGCAATGGCATGTCCCCGCAGGCACAGGGCGCAGTTGAGCGTACAGGTGAAATGAATAAGCAGATCAACGCACAGCTCGCTCAGCTGACCAGGCGCATGCAAGAGATGAACAGCCAGCTGGGCATCGAAGGCTAGATATCACAAGCTCCATCATCGTCGTTGTAGATCTCAGCTTCTGACAACGGCTCACGGTGGAGCCCTTCTGTATCAACCCAGCTTGTGACAATCCCATCATGCTTGGTGAAAAAATGACCATCAGGGCCTTTGAACCTGTCGTCTTTCCCCCAACCATTGCGCTGATATTCCATAAGGAAAATCAGACAGCATCCGGCATGAGCTAAGTGACTGAAGCCGGTCTCTTGATCCCTGTCTTCGCCGCGCCACCAGGCGAAGATATGCCTGCATAAGGCAGCGAAATAGCGGCCCCAGGATGTCCCTCTGGCCCAATTGTTCGCTTCATACTTTTCAGCACCGTATGCCAAGACATCGGCTATTTCGCCAATTGCGGCAAATGGAACAAGGTCAAATCGTGTCTTTACTGCCAAGAGTCTTCCTTGATTAGATCTAGGATATATGGGCTTCTCGCTGTTGGTGTGTGGACAGAAGATATAAAGAGATGCGTTTTTACAACGGCACTCCAGTGACTAGAAAAAATGAAAGAGAGGCCGACGCATTATTATCTCGCTACATGGCAAACGTCAGAGCAATGAACCGTAAGAATGCGGACTACGGCGGCAGTACTGGAGGAACTAAGAGTATTGACGGTGGACGTGGCCTGAGCGTGATTAAAGACCGTCAAGCAAGGATGGGGGATCTCAGAAAGATCTTCGATCAAGAAGGATCAGGTCGTTTCGGTGCTCGCAAGGAGCAATGGATTGCCAAGCAATACGATCCTGAGAAGAGAAAGCAAATGCAAGATCGTCAGTCTGGCATGGAATCGGACGACTCAATTATCTGAAGATCGACTCGCTCCTGGTGGTAAGCGCCGTCCTCGACCAAGTGGATTGCGTCATGCAACCAAGGGATAAACCAGTTATTGACAGGAAAGCATTGGTCCCAGTTGATTGGTTGGCTACAGCCGACGATTACTGTGCTGAAAAACGCATTGACAAAACTGAGCAACCAATAGAAATCAGACATTGTCTGGCAAGTAGGCTTCGACGTACCTTTTGGAAATTGGAACCACAGCCAGATCAGTCTTCTTCTGAACCATTCGAATCAGATCAGTGGCTGTGTAATCCTTCATTGAAAAGAGACAGGCTCGGCCCTTCGACCAGCGCTCGTCTCGATCAGTAGGATCCCACCAGCGAGTGATTTGAAATGGAGAATCGCTGAGTGTTCTGTAGTCAGGGGCCGAGGTATGGAAAGAATGCAGTGATGCAGCTAATGCGCAAATATTGCAGTAGATCTCTACATCCAGCCCAGCGCGTTCTTCCAGGGTTGGAGGAAGCGCATCATGCCAAACTATCCAGGAATCGTAGGCAATTGACCTGAAGGTATAAAACCATTGACCATCAGGTGTGCAAAACTCGTCGAGCTCGTCTTTTGAAAACGGCAATTTCATTACTGAAAGTAGTCGTATTTCTTTTTCATACCCACTTCATAGCCGGTTTCCCAGTCACCTTGTCCGCTGAGTTCGTTAAAAACAACTGCACCCATCGGATAGAAGACATTATGAAAACGTGAAAGCTTGGTATGGAAACCCTTGGGATCTGCCGGTGGTATGTAAACAACAGCAGACCAGGCAGAAGGTGATACTGAGCGATGCATCTCAAGCTCATCGCACCAGTAAGTAGGCCGGAGCCGCCGCCAAGGGATGCATACAGGAAAGTCCCAAACCCACGGGCACTTTGTGAGTGTTTCGTTGTTGGAAACCCAGAGCACGGCCTGGTTGACGTTGCCTTTTCTGTACTCACGAATGGTCTTATTCATGAGTTTTCGGGTCCACTCAGCGCCGTGAGCGCAACCTGCAAACAGACGCTTTTCGCCTGGGAGGTTCCAGTCAGAAGCAATGACTGTCTCCAGGTCACCCTGGTCACGGTCGTAAATCTGAGCAGCACAAACTAAGCGGTTTAGATCAGGCGTCGTAAAGGGATCGAAATCAATCGCTCCCATAACCGATCGACTGGCCTCAACTAGAACTGGAGGCGGACCTAAATGAACTCGATTGTTTGTTGCCACGTCAGCGTCCTAGGTGGAGTACTTGTTGGACGTAGGTGTGATCGACAAAAGCCGGGTAATGAGCGGGAGCGCTAAGTGCAAACTCAATGCAGAATGCAATGATGGCACCGCAGAGCATGCCAACGAAGAATTTCATGATGCAATTTGCTCAATAAGTTCCTTGACCTCTTTGACCGGGTCTTCCCGATCAATGTGGGTAACAACAATGTTTCCATAGTCAACCCGCATGACCAGTCCGTACTTGTCGTAATTGAGATTCTTAATGGCATCTGCCATTGAATTCATCAAGCTTTCGGTGTCACTGTCACCAGCAGATTTAGCTTGATCAGCAACCTCCATGACGACCTCAAGAGTCTTGTACTCCGACTGGCGGTCTTCGCGTAGATCGAGGCAAAGAATTCCAGGTCCGAAGTCGGCCCAGCCTTCATCGAACTTGCCAAGCAGATCTAATAAGATCAGCTCTTGCACGATGAGGTTGTATGCCATCGACTGCTCCTTATCAGCACCGACAGCATTGGCCATATCTCCAAAGAACTTGGCGGCCAACTCTTCGCGTGAAGGTCTATTCGTCATGCTCAGTGGTCCAATAGGTTTGGAAATTGGTAATCAGATTTTCCAGCATGGCCTCGCACATCAAGCTCATTCCACGAAGCTCAGGTGCCGAGAAATGGTGCTGAATCTCCTCATTGAATGTAGTGACCTCGCCGTATGCACGGACGAGCATGTTGAGAAAATCAGTGCGGTTTAAATCTGGACTCGTCTTTGAGCAAAACTCATCGAGCATTGCTTCAAGTGCTTCAAGATTGGAATTAGTCATGTCAAGGAGCGAGAATTGCTTTGCCCTGGCGGTGCTGATACCACCAGGCGTAAATTTCCGGAACCCACCTTTGGACTTCAAGGCAGACAAGTTCCATCAAGATTTGAACTTCGAGTTGCGCATTGGCCTTCGTGCGAACATCGAGAAGATGCAGCCAGAAGCGAAGCGTTCCAGAGATTAAAGCGTTCTGAAAGTAGCCTGTTGCGAGAACGTTTCGTGCGTGCTCCTCGGAAACACCTTGCTTGCGAAGTCGGTCATAGTCCATGGCTGAAGACCAGCACATGGCTTTGTAATTCTCGACATCGGCTTCAGTCCAGATGTATGGATCACCTTGACGATCTCTGTATTTGCCAGGCAGTCGGCAATAGAAAACATCATCAATAGGGATCTCGCGGTCAGCGCACTTCTGAATACGAGCACCTGTGTAACGCATTGACTGGACATCAAATGTGCAGCCAGTTCGATGCGTCCGTAGCTGCATGATTGTGTTGTGATCAGCCTGAATCGCCAGGCTCAGTGACGGATGTTC
>CEUK01035074.1_pt1 | contig 11320 bp, 4 predicted proteins | sample 356451 | NCBI WGS metagenome assembly CEUK01 (sample SAMEA2622843, study PRJEB7988) | marine metagenome | isolation source: saline water (ENVO:00002010), including
TGATGACTTGGTTGGGTCGGCAGCGTTTGGTATGTCAAGTAGTCTCTCCCATCCGGTTGCGGATTGTGTCATGTCAAGGTCATAGAACCAAATTCCGTCACAAATTCCGTCATTGCTACAGGTTTGCCAGCGTACACTCAATGAGGTAAATAATGGCGCATCATCGCTAAGATGCATGCTGACAGTTGGTGTTTGGCCAATGTACATGTTTGAAACTTCAACATTCATGTAACCATCTTGGAATGGTGTCATTGCGATGGTAAATGCATCTGAATCATAGACTTCGATGGTTGCCATGTATTCATTTGAAGAGTATGTATCTACGACTTTAACGATGACATTTTTGTAGCCTATTTCATTGAATTTAAGTTTGAGCATACCTGTTTGTCTATTGTATTGGGCGCCGCCAGCTTCGTCTGGTGAACTAACTATCACTGTCAATTCATCATCCTCATTATCGACATCAGAAACTAATGAATCAAGGTCGATAGATGACTCTGCCCCCACTTTCAATCGCATTCCAGCAAAAGTGGACATGTCAACTGTTGGAGCATCGTTTACTGGATTGATAACAATCCTGACGGTTTGATCTGCACACTCCATTTGATTATCGCAAGCCCTCAGAGTCAATGTAGTCTCACCCTCGGCATCGTTACCAATAGTTTGGAATCCTAGGACACCATCAATAATCTCCGAGTGAATTATTCCGGGGTTGGTTTCGCTAATGATATCGTAAGTCAATAGGCTAACCGAACTTGGGGACCCGTCTTTGTTGGTATCGCTGATATATGGCTGCAATAGCAAGTTGCTGTTTGAATCAATGCCCTCTTCGTCAATAATTTGAGTTGGAAGACCGAGCCACCGTGGTTGACCATTTTCAATAACGTTAAACTTCAGAGTTCCGTATGGCATGTTTGACTGTCCGGAGTATCCGGCGCCATCATCTACAGTAACCAATATACTCTTTTGGCCTAAAGGACAACCTTGAATTTCATCAAAAGTGAATCTCACGGTTATGCTCGATGATAGTGGATTCCAAGAAATGAAATACGGGCTGTCGGATGAAACAACCAAATCATACAGCGGCGTTTCTGGGTCACTGATATGATTAGTCATATCGACATTGGTTTCTACATCACAAGTTACCGTTGGCACGGGTTCTGCGACGACTTGAGGAATGCCGTTTGCCAAAGTAAACGCATTGGGTGTAACTCGCCATGTGCTTACTTGACCTCGGCTGTCAATTGTACGAGAGCGTAAGTCATAATCTCCCGCCGGCATGGTTAGGCTTGGAGTCATAGTATACTCTCTACCCTCATTGGAGGTTCCTTCGTTGACTATGTTCGTGCCACCTGAATCGATACTGCCATCCCATGCATTGGTTCCAGCAGGAGCAACTTCTAATTCGAAACTCATTGTTTGAATCGTATCAACATAATCATCAGCACCGCCTTTGGCAACTACAGTGAATATTGAGCCTCGCTCGATTACATTGTTACCACTGACTGTGGCTTGTTTCGCCACTGGAGGTCGGTCATGATTGAAATTCTCGACGGCAATGTTGTTGCTAGAAGAGCGGTCCCCCACTAATCCAGTCAAACGAGCACCAAAGGCTGTAGACCATGCATTGGAGGGTAAACTAGAGGTGTCGACTGTTGCTGTGTGTGACATCGTAGCTTGTACCGCTAGGTTGGTTAATTGCTTTGAAGCAACTACAACAGGCGTATTACCATCCATGTAAATAATCTCTAAATTACCGCCATCAAAATAATCAACGCCTCCAACATTTTCAGCTGAAGCAGTGACCGTCAACTGGTCACCATTGATGTAACCATTCAGAGACTGGGGGTTGGCAACTGACACACCCGTGACTGCAAGGTCTAATTTTGGTCCCATAGAAGCATCGGCAGCAGCCCAGACGCTATTGTAGGTATTGTGTGGACCATCCATCAGGGATGCAACGGTCAAGAAATTATCTGCTGATGAGATTGCGGTGCCAGAGTCAGTAGTAGCGGCTCTGACTGTTGAGATTGGTTTGGTCCAAGTTGTTGACACCGGATTGTTTGGAGTAAGCGTCAATTGAGTAAATCCATTGTTACCGGAATTAAGCAGCCAATCTCGGATCACATTGTGTGGAATATTCCCGTTATCGTAAGGTTGGGCACCGTAATGTTCGGTTACGATTCCTTGGAGATAGGCAGTAACTGAAGGAGCGGAGCCGAGGTATGTGGCAGTTATTTCAATGTCCATGTTGTTACCGTTCTGGGACTGGGTTACGAGTAGGTCAAAATCACCAGTGTTAACCATGTTACCTCCGCTGCTAAATATTGTATCATACATTGAACCAGAGGCACCACCGCCAGTTCTGTGATATGTTGAGGGTGCTTTAGCGTCACCGAATTTAGCCACTGGAATTCCTGAGCCACCGTCCATCACGTGGCTTTGGCGATTGAGTGGGTCTGGTGGGTAGTTACCGTTGTAACTGTAATGAGAAACGAAGACCATTTCTTCTGGATGTTCCGATTTCAACTCATTCAGCGAAGGTGATGCGCTGCTCATGCATGGACCGCACCAGTTAGCGCCGACATATTCAGCAAAAACTTCGTGCCCTGGTGACGCTGGCGCCCGGTAAGCATCTACTTCATCAGCAAGTTCCACTTCATTGGCACTATTGGCCACCATAGTCAGTGCAAAACTACCGACAAATAGCGCCACAAGACCAAGAGAAACTGCTTTTGAGTAGAACTTCATGTATTGCTCTAAGGCCCGACAGTATATCAAACCCTCTATTTTTAGTGTGATTTTAAACATTTGATATATCTAAGGAGGGGTTAAAAGAAATCGTTTGTCACAGCCAGTTGTGGGTTCAAACGAATGGGTCGTTCTCGAAGAAGATAGCGGCAAGGTACACTTGGTAAGACTCGTTGACGAAACGGTCAAAATAAAAGGCCTTGGGGTGTTCAATCCGATGCAAATTCTTGGTGAATGTGAAATTGGTAGTGAAATCATTATTGGTCAAAAACAACTTACAAGACTAACCCCAAGACTACCTGAACTGGTTAAGGGTATGAAAAGAAGGGCTCAAACAATATCTGCAAAAGATGCGGGAGTGTTGATTACCAGACTTGGGATTGGCCCTAATGATGTCATTCTCGAGGCTGGGTTAGGTAGCGGTGGTTTGTCACTCCATCTTGCCCGAGTATTAGGTGATTCAGGTTGTTTAATCACAGTTGAAGCAAGAGATGAACACGCTGAGGTTGGTCTTGAAAACCTAAGCCGAGCAAAAAATTGCTTACCCGAGTTTCCCAATCATCATCATGTTTCCGGGGACATTGCTGAAATTACTGAACAAATTACACAAATCACACCTGATGTTGACGGAATAATACTTGACTTACCAAACCACACAGAGGCAATTGATGCAGTCGTGAATTTACTCAAACCTGGTGGTAGAATCGCCTGTTATTGTCCAGTTACCAGCCAACTTGAGAGAGCATGGGAAGCATGTGAATCCCATGGATTGGAAGTTGAGTGGGCTGGAGAACTCATGGAGAGACAATGGGGCAGAGCAAGTAAAGGCGGGATGCGGCCAGTCAATGGACCGTTTGGCCACACTGCGTTCTTATTGGTTGCACACAAAGTATGATCAGAATTTTTGATTCTCGACGACTCTAATCTTCTTGTCACATTGTGGGCAACTGAATTTGAAAGGCGGTGTGCTGCCTCTTGGGACGCCCAATTTTGCCTCACAGAATGGGCAGATTACTTTGTTATCGGGAGTCATGCGACACTCATTGGATTTCAGTTTGTAAGCCTCGACTGTCCTTTCTTCCTTCTTCTTCGGCTTCTTTTCAGGTTTATCCGGCTCTTGTTCTTGTCCAGCTTCTTCGACCGTCGCATCAACAGATGCGGTTTTCTTGCGTTTCCTAAGTACATTCATGAGCAACATCAATAGAATTGCAAACACCCAACCGCCAGCCATAGCAGTGATTGTTTGCTGTTCATCAAGTTGTATTCCAAACGGCAGTTCAACCCCATTTGGCGGCAACTCAGGCCCGTCAATCGTAACGAGTAGTTCCTGTGTGGATTCTTTGGTGTAAGTAACACCGCCAAGTTCAACAGATGCAGATATTGTGATTAACGCTGATTCTGATTCTGAAACTCTCGATGTTAGCTGGAAAACAAAATCTGTGCTCTCGCCGTTGTTCAAAGTGAATTGTACTGATTGAGTATCAGAGTTGACCGGAGTTATCGCTTTGTCAAACAGTGATTCATCCATTCCGACAACAAACAAACTACCACTAACTGGTGCATTGGCCAAATTTTTGACAGTTACTATGGTTGAAGAACCGCCCGATGAAGCCATGGACAATTCTGTATCGCTTAAGGACAGTTCAACTATGCCTTCACTACCCCAGTTAGGCTCTATTGTGAAGAATTCAATCTCTTCCAAAACGTAGTTACTACGAGCATTACTTGTGACTCTAAATGTTAGGGATGAAAGACCAGCGCTTGCTCCCTCGTCAATGGTACAACTCCAAGAGAACGCTTGGGATGAAGAGCCAGCAGATAAAGTGAAAATTTCAGACAAATCGCAGCCATCACCTATCGTTGTCAGCAAGAATTGGTCCTCTCCTGAACCAGTATTGGTTACAACAACATCGCCACTGATGGTCTCTCCAGGCATGGCGCTGTCATCACTTGCCAATATCGTGATTTGAGCACTGGCTTGAATCGGAATAATCTTGAAGGCTACGGCGGAGGAAATAGTGTCATCATTTGATGATGTAACAATAACGCTGACATCACATCCATTTGAGGGCGCACCCGCTGCTCGTTCCCGAATTGAAATTGTTACCGCTTGCGTTGATGATGGTTCTAGGTTAATCGAAGAGGTAGAAAGCGTGGTATCGAACCAAATAGACGCATTGTTAGTTTCGTCATAGTCTAGAGCAACAAAGAAAGTGTCTGATGCAGAACCTAAATTGGTGACTTCAAAAGTGTAAATGACTTCAGAAATAGGGCCTGCTGCAATATTATTGTTGATAGAATTGACCGTCAATCCCACGCTGTCAGCGACTTGCAATTCTAAATTAATCGATTGTGAATAATCTTGCGAAGTATAGCTAACCGAAATCGGGTAGGAACCAGCCTGAGCAGTAGAAATCATGGTTACACTCATTGTTACACCGGCGGACGTGCTGGAATCTAGGTCTACTTCGGTATCTGAGAAAGTTACCTCAGCACCGGTTGGCAAACCTGAAACTGATGCGGTCAAATCAAGATCCATTGTTCCTGAATTAACCAGTTCTAACTGAACATCTACAGATTCACCGGGCTTAGTTGAAATCCTACCATCAAGCGGACCAGTCATGGTAAAATGAGCTACTGCTTGGACATCGAAAGCAACGGTTGTAGTGCTGGTGCTGGATTCATAACTAACACTAAAATCTTGGGAGTATGGTCCCACAACACCGTTTCCAACATCAGTAGCGATGCTCCAAATACCAACTGCGCCTGCAGAAACATTAACACTGCTGCCACTATCAATAGAAGTAATAAGCGGCGAATCGTCATTAACATCAAGGAAGAATTCGACTAATTCACTACCGTTATTGTAAATTCTAAGTTCATAATTCTCCGGAGATGACGGTGTCAAATCAATCACACCTTGTGTTGGTGAGTATAACTCAAACGCTACTAACTCATCGATACCTACAGTAAATTCATGTGGCTCTGCATCATAAGAATAGTCACCATACATCCCTTCGCCGTCAAGTGCAATGATACACTCATCTGCTTTGGTCGCAGCATCATCAACTTCAACTGTCAGCCCGACATTTGATGATGAACTTGGGGTTAGGCCATCGGTCACTGAGTCAACAATTGTTACTATACACGGACCGCTAATGGTGTTTACTTGCCAAGTCATATCGAGTTCGGAATTACCGGTGTTGGTAACTTGAACCGAGGTAGTAGTTATTCCACCAGGAATGAAATTAGCGCCTTGGTCCAAGAATGAGAAACTCAGGTTGTTTTCTGCCAAAACCTCCACAACAAAGGTGTAACTATCGGAATTATTGCCGTTAGCAGAGGCGGAGAATAAGTTGAATCCATAGAATCCTGGAGATGCGCTACTGGGTACAGAAACCTGTATTGTTGTTTGTGTAGTAGCTCCGGCAGGAACATTACTCAACTCTTGGTCAGCGAAAACCAAGTTCCAACCCGTAGGGATTGCTCTAGATTGACTCATTATTGATGGATTAGAGTTTTGTTGCCATGGATATTCAATGTGACTTGTTTGGTTGAAAACTGTGTCATCTGCCGCTTGCTGTAATTCTAATTTCAATGCCGCTGAAAGAGCCACACCATCGCTAACTCCAACAGATGTATTACCAGTCATCGATGCATACAGTACGCAAGCAGCCAAATATGAACCAGATAATGAGGGATGGCTTCCATCATTGTTATACAAGTCATAGAATGTATTGCCTGGGAAAGTCGGGTTATCTCCATTTGCCATTACGCTGTAGTATACATTCTTGAAACCAAGTCCAACTGGGGCAATCCAGACGTCTTTTGAGGGACTTGTCATGTTGTCATGGTAATCTATGTATCCCAATTCTAACCTGTCTTGCATGTTAGTATAATTTGAATATATCATTAGGTTTGTCGAGTCACCACTTCGATAGCCCCAAGTCATCATTAACATTACTTCCGAATTTTCATCATGAACCGCATCGCTAATTGCTACTGCAGAGTTTTTGCTGCTAACCCAATCTTGATTCGTTCGGGAAAAACCTGGTATCTGACTTTGGTCTTGAATAACTACATAGTCCCAAATGTGGCCCGAATTCCTTAGGCTTGTGTTCCAACTATTACCTGAAGTGTTTATTTTGTTCCAGTGGTCAGTTAAATCATGACCTCCAACAGTGTTGGCAACAGTTGAATTGTGGCCGCCGACTGAATTGAACATGCCAGCGAGTAAGGTGTCGATATTATTCGTGTAGATGTAGCTATTTCCATACATCAGCACATCACTTGGGACGTCAAAACTCGAGTTGGTATTATTGGTTTGATTGCTGGTACTGTTGGTGTGGTTTGCCCAGTAACTTGCTAAGTCCGGTTCAGCATCAACGTCTAGTAAAATCGTATCTGGTGCATTTCCATCATTGCTAACATCGATGGTAAAGTTAGCACTAGTACCCGCATACATTTGTTGAAGCGGCCCGTTTATGGAATTAAATCCAAGTGAGGATGAATAGGATGGTTCCACAGTGACAAAAGCGGTTGTAGTACTGTACAACTCACCATCTTGCTCAGTAACGTTAACCACAAATGAACCGCTATCGGACGGTAATGCTCCAACATCCAACACTACGATTATTCCAACTGTAGTGCTTTGGGTTGGAATAACTGAACTGGTGGTATTGTTCACTAAATTTACCTGCCAAACATTGCTTAATCCATCAGTTTCCAAGCTGATGTTGTAATTTTCAATGGAAGAGCCGTTATTCTCAATAGTTAATGTTAGATTAGCGGAATCGCCACCTTGTAATACAGTATGAGGTGAATCAAGAGACAACAATATCGTATCACTTGCGCTAACTGTTCCGACCATTGGAGTTACAGTTGCAGAGATCATTAGAATAATGAACAGCATTGCTTTTGATGTACTACGCGACATAAGACCGAGTTAACCCAGCAGTAACCCCCTCTTGAGTCAATCGGAGGTTTGGGCCATATTTACCGGATATAAACATCAAGTTTGTAACGCTGCGATTCTACTCTGGTCGATTATTTCCCATGGAAATTCGCCCTTTTCTGTTGGAACGCGCCCAAAGTGCCCGCCTGCTGCAGTGATAGAGTAAATCGGCACCTGTAAATTCAAATCTCTAGCGATTGCACCCGGTCTAAAATCAAAGACGCTTTTCACCTTTTGAGTAATTTCTGATTCACTTAGAGAAGAGGTCCCAAAAGTTTCGACACGAACACTTACTGGTTCAGCAACTCCAATTACATATGCCAGTTGAATCTCACACCTCGAGGCTAAGCCGGCTGCAACTACGTGCTTTGCGGCCCACCTTGATGCATAAGCTGCTGAGCGATCTACTTTGGATGGGTCTTTACCCGAGAAAGCACCTCCGCCGTGACGCCCCATGCCACCATAAGTGTCGACAATGATTTTTCTGCCGGTTAATCCTGCATCAGCATAGGGCCCACCAGGGTCGGCAAATCGTCCCGTACCATTGACGACAAGTTTGTAACCTTGTGAGAGTAATTCACTGGGTATTGAATGTTCTACTACATGTTGTCTAATCTGTTGTTCCACATATGCTAGCTCTTCAACTTCCGAACCGCCAAATTGTTGTTTCAAATCGTTGTCATGTTGGATGGCAATTACAACAGTGTGGACCTTTTCGATATTATCTTCCGCATCGTACTGTACGGTTACCTGAGATTTGCCATCGGGCCTGGCCCACGGAAGAATACCTTGTTCTCGTACGGTAGTTAAGCGTCTTGAAAGACGCTGAGATAGTGCCGCCGCAAGTGGGAAATATCTGCCTTTTAACCCTTCATACGCTTCCGTTTCTAGACATGCATAGCCAAACATCATGCCTTGATCACCTGCACCTTGATCTAAACCATCTTTATTGACGCCCTGAGCAATATTTGCTGATTGGGTGGTGATGTGGACTTGAACTTCACACACTGCTGGATTTGTTGCATCCATACCAATCGAATGCGAGGTGTAGCCAATTTGCGCCCCTGCTTGTCGTGCTACTGCTTCATAATCGGGCGCAGCGCCATTAAGAGAAACTTCTCCCGCAAGTACAATAAGACCAATGTCTTCTTTACCCTTAACACATGTTTCAACAGCGACTCTAGCATTGCTATCAATAGCTAAACACGCATCAACGATTGCATCGGAAATTGCATCACACAACTTGTCAGGATGCCCACTGGTCACTGATTCGGAGGAAAATAGTACTTCTGTCATGGCCTCCCGCGGCAACAACCACTTTATGAATGAATCGTATAATGGCCACTATCATTATTCTTTTTAGTAATAATAAGTCGTAAAATTGCTTATTGATAATCACTTTATTTAGCGAACCTTTGATGACCTAGATGCAATCCCGTAGAACCATGAGCAACTATGTACCAACCCATTATCGTACCCACACATTAGGTGAAATACAAGCGAATGGTGCTGATTTAATCGATAAAGAAGTCACAGTGGCTGGCTTCATGGAAGCAAACCGAGGGAAAGGTGCAATCTGCTTTGTTGACCTAAGGGACGGAACTGGCAAAACACAGATTTTCCTAAAGTCTGATAATGTTGGAGATGAAGCACTTGATTTAGTTCAAAGGATGACTAGGGAATCTACCCTTCAATTTACTGGCAAGGTTAGTGAAAAGCGCCCACCGAAATTGAAAGACGGAGAAATACCGCCACCGCCTGCTTACGAAGTAGTGGCAACTTCCGTAGAAGTAATTGCCAAGGCTGAGGCACCCCTTCCATTGGGCGTTACCGATACCGTTCACGTTGAACTTGATACAAGATTAGATAATCGTTTTCTCGACTTGAGAAGGGCACACATCGCTGCAATGTTCCGACTGAGAGGTAAGGTTCTGCAATATGGTAGAGAAGCACTGATTAGCGAAGGTTTCTTTGAAACACACACCCCAAAAATAGTTGCAACCGCCACCGAGGGCGGCACTGACCTGTTCCCTATGCAGTATTTTGACACGCCTGCATTCCTAAACCAGTCGCCGCAACTTTTCAAACAACTGTGCATGTCTGGAGGTTTAGAAAGAGTATTCGAAATTGGCCCGGCCTTTAGAGCAGAAAAGCATGACACTTACCGGCACTTGAATGAATTTATTTCCTTTGATATCGAGTGTTCATGGTCTACCGATGACGATGTAATGGGAGTATTAGAAAGGATGATTCATCACATGTGGCAGTCTATTGCCAACGATGAAGAGTCTCAATCCTATATTGCTACAATAAATGAATTCAGGGCAAGTAAAGGCGAACCACCTGTTGAAGTAATTGTTCCGGAATTACCTTTCCCAAGAGTCTCATACTGTGATGCTATAAGAATCATCAAAGAAAAGGGCGGAGAAATCGAATGGGGAGACGATATCGATGCAGAAAATTCTGACCTACTTGCAGAGGATTTGCCTCAATTTTATTTCTTGCCGCGCTGGCCAATGGCACTGAAGCCGTTCTACATCCATCATGTTGAAGGTGAGAATGGCTCCACCGGCGATCAATTGAGTAGAGGTTTTGACCTGAACTTTGGTAGGGATGAGTTGACTTCTGGAGGGCAAAGAGAACACAGGATGGATGTTCTGATTGAGAACTTGAAGAAAATGGAACTTGACCCGGAAGAATTTGAATTCTATGTTGCTGGTTTCCGCCACGGAGTGCCACCACATGCGGGATGGGGTCTTGGAGTTGAAAGAATCCTGATGAAACTCACCGGTGCTAAAAACGTCAGAGAAACAGTATTATTTCCAAGGGATAGAAAGCGAGTCAGCCCTTAGTGCTCAGCGATGCTCAATCCACTTGGTACCATCCCAATAGTGATGGGAACCGTCACTCATCTTACGCCATGTATAACCCGAGTCGTCGGTCCATTGGTTAACAATTTGAAGTTGAACTGGTGTGGATGATACTTGGCTAGCAGAAGCGTTACTATCGATGCTACTGACATATTCTTTAGATTCATCAGGGCTATTACGGCCCCTCATTTTTAGGAACATTCCAATGCCAATTATACCAATCAGGATTGATGCTATTACGATTATTATCTGATTTCTGCGCTTTTCATCTTCCGCTTTCTGCTGAGCTGCTTTTGCTTCAGCAATCGCTTGGGCATTATCACCTACACCGTCACCATCGCTGTCAAGGGTTTCACTAGCATCGTTAGGGAATGCATCAGCATTATCTCCAACACCATCGGAATCCGAATCTACAGTCTCTGTTGCGTCATTTGGCGCCCAATCTGCGTTATCTCCGACACCATCGCCATCTGAATCTGTAGTTTCTGTTGGGTCGTCATCGAATGCATCAGCATTATCTCCAACACCATCGGAATCAGTGTCTAATGTCTCAGTAGCATCATTTGGGAAAACATCAGCATTGTCGCCCACTCCGTCACCGTCGCTGTCAAGAGTTTCAGTAGCGTCATCAGGGAATACATCCGCATTGTCGCCAACTCCGTCGCCGTCACTGTCAACAGTTTCACTAGCGTCATTTGGTGCCCAATCTGAATTGTCTCCAACACCATCACCGTCGCTGTCAAGA
>CEUK01127099.1_pt1 | contig 11312 bp, 4 predicted proteins | sample 356451 | NCBI WGS metagenome assembly CEUK01 (sample SAMEA2622843, study PRJEB7988) | marine metagenome | isolation source: saline water (ENVO:00002010), including
GGTAATTAAGGAAAATTGCATGCTTAGTTAGGTCAATACGGGATAGCTATATAATTTCCAAAGAATTGATTTTGATAGGTTAAGGGGTGTAAATATGCTGCATTGGACGTGAGAACGTCGTGTCATTCTTGATTCACTCCTTTAGTAATAGAGTAGGGGCCTCAAGTCTTATATTTGAAATAAAAATAGAGCCAACATGAAATATTTATTCTACATATTTTTTGTATTTATTTCATTGCATACTTTTTCTCAAGTAGATAATCCGTGTGAAGTTGATGGTGTAGAAGTGCTAGCATCAATGTTTTATTTTGAACCTCAAAATATATCGGTTAATCTGGGTCAAACAGTTTATTGGTTAAATATTCAAGGATTTCATGATGTTAATGCAGTAAATAATACTTTAACAAATGAACCTTTTAATAATCCTGAACCTTTTAGTTTAGATGCTATTCAGGGTAATTCATCAGGTGTTTGTATTGGCTATCATACTTTTAATGTTCCTGGCATTTATAATTATGATTGCTCGATTTACGGTCATGCTTTAAATGGAATGGTTGGTACAATAGAAGTAGGTATTGGAGGCTGTATGGATCAATCTGCTGATAATTATGACGACAATGCCGAATATGACAATGGTACTTGTTGTTATATAGGAGAATTATCAACCGATATACTTCCTGCTCTTTGTAGTGACGATATAGCAAGTCTCAATATTTTATCATCAAGTAATTATAATTTGAACTATGAAATACTAAATTTTGAATTATCTAATACGATTGGTCAATTTGAACTTGATGAAGGAGAATATGACATAGTTGTAAATATGACTGACTCTCAATGTTATGATACAGTTACAGTTTTTATACCACCACCACCAGAAGAAATTACTCTGATTGTAGAAACAATAGACGTGACTGAAACTCAACTTGGATCTGGCATAGCAACTGCTTCAGGTGGTACAGGTAGTATAATAATTGAGTGGTTTGATGAAAACGGGAATTCTATCTCGGCAGATTCACTTGAAGTCGGAACATATTTTGTTACAGCTACAGACGAAAATAGTTGTTCTGAAACAGTATATACAGGAGTATTTTTTAACTCAATAAGCCTACCAAATGCACCCGTATTTAATTTTTTCCCGAACCCAACTTCAGGCATAATAACATTTGAGGATATCAATTCCCTAAATCAAATATGTTTATTGAACTCACTTGGCATAAAAGTGTTGGAGTTTAATACAAATGAAAAGGATATGTATGAATTAGACATATCGTCTTTGAAGCCAGGTGTATATTATGTTTTAGCAAAAAATATTTGTAAAAAGTTAATATTGAAATAGTTATTTTTTAATTAGAATTTAACAAAATTGACTTATGAGATTATTAAAAATCATTTTAGTTGTTTTTTTCTACGTTCTATCAAGAAATTTATTTTCTCAATGTGTTGTTGATGCAGGAGAAGATGTTTGGATTTGTCCAGGAGAAGAAATTGTTATAGGTGGATCACCATCACTAGTCATAGTGCCTGAAGAAGATGATTTTGTTTGGGGATGGAATAATGATTTGGGTGAAATTGAGAATCCCACAGTCAGTCCGACGGTTACCACCACATATACAATTTTTATTGATGGTCAGGGCGAAGATTGTTATGATACTGATGAAATAACAGTAAATGTATATGATATACCACAAGTTGAATTCTCATTTTCACCTGACAACTTGTGTGCCTCAATACCTATTCAGTTTTTGAACTCCTCGGTAGGAGACAGTCTTTCATATTCTTGGGACTTCGGAGATGGAATTTTGTCAGATTTATCAAATCCTTCTCATCTTTTTAATTCCTATGGGGTTGATGAGGAATCTTTTATTGTAACTCTTTCGGCTACAGATGTTAACGGTTGTACTAATTCATATTCTGACACAATTACAGTTCAGCAGATCCCCAATGTTTCTATCGTTGACCCAAACTATAATTTTTTGAATTGTGATGGTGATCCTGAAATAACGATTGGAGTGTTAGATGGTACAATCCCTTCGGAAAATATTAGTTATACTATAGATTGGGGAGACGGAACAGATATTTACGAATCCACAACACCTCCAAATCCATTAGATGTAGAACATACATATTTTGATCTTGGAATGTGGACTTTAACCTACTCTGTTTTAGGAACAAATGGATGTAGTAATACAATTGAACAACTCGTAACAAACATCACTAATCCTGCAATTGGCGTAAGTACAGACGGTAACACAACAGCATGTGCACCTATGGAATTATGTTTCAATATTGAAAATTATGTTTCTAATCATGAGTCAACTGTATACACTGTAGATTTTGGAGATGGTTCGCAGAATGAAGTTTTTAGCCACCCACCACCTGATGAAGTTTGTTATGACTACACAAGTACTTCGTGTCCAGGGGAACCTTATACTTTTACTTTAAATGCAGAAAATCTTTGCTCTTATTCTCAAACTACAATAAATCCAATCACTGTTTTTATCCCTCCAACAAGTTCTTTCTACCCACCAGAAATTATTAATTGTGTTAATACAAGCGTAGATTTTATCAATACATCGGAACTTGGATATGGACAGAATTGTGAGGAGTTAAACACTTTTATTTGGGATTTTGGAGATGGTTCATCACCGGTTTTCTCTACTACAAATAATGATCAATCTCATACATATACTGAGCCCGGAACTTTTATAGTAACATTGACTTCATATAATTTTTGTAACCAAGACAATCCAAATATTTCTGAACAAGAAGTTTGTATCGAAGAGCCATTAAATCCTGAATTTATTTGGGGCGCCACCTCTTCACCAAATGGCTGTGTTCCATTTACTTTTGCTGCATTCAATACAACCATTAATCCATCTATTTGCGATCTAAATACATCGTGGGTTATGCAGGACTTGAATATTGACTGTCCAATTCCTTCAATATCCAACATGTTCGATTCACACTTCTCTTATGTTAATGGAACCTCTTCATCATCTGATTCACCTGAAATTGAAATAGTAGACGCGGGAACGTTCGAGCTGGACCTAATTCAAACTAATTCTTGTGGCACTTTCACTCACTCAGAAATTATTGAATCATTTGATGTCCCTATTGTTGATGTAACTTCTTTACCAAATATCTGTGCAGGTGAATCAGCCAATATTTCTGCATCCTACACCTCCAATTGTAACACTGAAATTTTATCCACTGAATGGATTATGGAAGGTAGTGAACTCCCATTTTCAAATGAATCAAATCCAGGTAATGTAACATGGCCAGATGGAGGTGAGTTCAATGTTGCATTAACAACCACAAACATGTGTGGAAGTGTTGTTAGCACTGAAATCATTCAAGTGCAAGACCCACCAATAATAAATTTAGAATCATCTGAAGGTAATCAGATTTGTTTTGGTGAAGAAACAGTTCTTTCCGCTACAGGTGCAAATTCGTATTTCTGGGAACAAAATAATTTTATACTGTCCTCTTCAGGAGGCGATGCAACAATACTTCCGGAGACAACAGATGATTTTATTGTAACAGGATATACTTCTGCAGGGTGTCCTGCACAAGACACAATAAATATTGAAGTGTGGGAATTACCCGTTGTTAATCCACAAAATGAATATGAAATATGTTTTGGAGACTCAATCCAATTAGGCTTAGAAATAAGCAGTGGGAATGAACCTTATGTTGGATATTATTGGGAACCATGTAATTTATTATCATTGAATATAACTTCAACAAATAACACAACTAACAATAACGAAATATCTTGGTCTATTGATAATAATGGTATACTATACTCAGGTAACGGGGTTGGAGTATTTGAAGTTTGTTTGGTTGATGATTGCTATACATTCTATGGTTATGATTCAGCAAATGATGGATGGGAAGGCGCGATTCTTACAATAACAAATCAATATAATAATGAATTAGTCATTAATAATTTTACATTACAAAATGGGTCGACTAATTCTGTCAATTTTTGTCTTGATACATCAAATAACTTAGAATCAAGTCTTGATAACGCTTTTATATCGTCTCCTATTTCATTTCCGGAGATAACTACTAATTATTTAGTTCAAGTTTCAGATGTTAATGGATGTATTGGAGATAACACCATTGATGTGCAAGTAAACCAATTGCCAATTGTTGATGCTGGAGAAGATGTTGTTTTTTGTAATCAGCCTGTGGAAGAGACATTATTTCCATCCCCAATTACAAATGGCATTGGGACATGGGCTGGACCTGGGCTAACAGAAAACTTTACATTTTTACCATTTGAATTAGGTGATTTTGAATTGGTTTATAGTTTTATTGATACCAATCAGTGTTTGAATAGTGATACAATTAATATTGAAGTTGTTGAACTCACCATCGCTAACGCAGGAGATAATCTTGATTTTTGTGCATATGGGACACCAATTGAAATTATACCTGAAACTCCAAATGGAGTTTGGAATGGTTCTAATATTTCATCAAGTGGATTTTTTACTCCCATTGATGCAGGATTGTTCGACATAACGTATACTTTGGGTTCTGGTTCTTGTCTTAGTGAGGATATGATTCAGTTTGAAGTATTCGAATTACCTATTGTTAATGCTGGAAGCGACATCGACATTTGTTTTGGTGATATTGCAACATTACAAGGATCTGCAATAGGAGGCTCAAATAATTATACCTCGATTGAATGGACTCCAAATACGTTTATTCAAGATGGATTTTCGTTCACTGATCTTATTGAACCTGAAGCAACACAAAATCTGACATTAACTGTAATAGATTCAAATGGATGTTTAAATTCCGATAATACAGTTGTTGTAGTTAATCCTTTACCAATTGTTGAAGCTGGCGAAAATTTAATTTTATGTAATCAAGCTATCCCTGAAATACTAACAGGTTTTTCACCTATTTCAAGTTCAAATGGTTCGGGAGAGTGGTCTGGTATCGGTGTTAGTTCTTCTGGTGAATTTATTCCCTCAGAAGTTGAAAATATTTATTTGACTTATACTTTTACCACTCAATATGGATGTGTTGACTCAGACTCGATATTTGTTGAAGTCGGTGAACTTTTGGAAGCTGAAGCGGGGCCAAATCAGAGTATTTGTTTAAACGATAATATTTTGGAATTAAGTGGCTTTTCTCCAATTGATAATATAGTTTGGACAGGGAATGGAATTGTAAATTCTCAAATCGGATTATTTAATCCATCAATATCAGGTACAGGCATTCAAACTCTTACCATTCAATATGGTGAAGGGACTTGTCAGTCAACAGATGAGGTCGAAATCGATGTTTTAGAATTACCAATTTTAAATGTATCTGAGTTAGAAGATGTTTGTTTTTTGGATGAACCTATAGACTTTGTTGACTTTTCACCTTTAGGAGGAATTTGGGAAGGCAATAGTATCATTAATTCAGATTTAGGAACCTTCGATCCATCATTATTAATTGGGGTGAATGAAGTTTTTTATTGGTATACAGATAACAATACTGGTTGTAGTGATACAAGTTATGTTCAACAAGTGGTTTATGACCTTCCAATTGCTGATTTTAGCCTTGCAGAAATTGGATGCTCAAATTTGAATATAGATATCCAAAACAATTCTTCTGGAGGTGCATTATATAACTGGGAATTAGGTAATGGAATAATAAGTAATGAAGATCAACCATTGTATTTTAACCCAACCCCTGGATTCTACGAAGTTACCCTTGAAGTAATAAGTGAAAATGGGTGTAAGGATACTACATATCAGAATCATGAAATTATAGCACCCCCAATAGCTGCTATTGAATTAAATCAAAATGAAGGTTGTGCTCCTCTAGAAGTAATTTACGAAAACAACTCATTTGGAGATTATGTAAATCACAATTGGGACCTATTTGTTTCTAGTTCTTCATTTGAAACGCCAGACCCTATTTATTATTTGCAAGGCGAAGATATAGTTGTTTATCCTATATCTTACGAGATATCAAACATTTGTGGTACCGATATATATGTAGACTCAATAACTGTTCTTCCTCAGCCTGTTGCAAATTTTGGAACCAATCTAGATGAATTCTGCTCACCTTTTGATGTTCAAATCAATAACACCTCTTCAGGTAATCCTTTAGCTTGGCAATGGGATTTTGGAGATGGTATGACATCAAATCAGTCTGAGCCAATTTCGCATGTTTATTATACCGACAGTTTAATAATCGACTACACTATAAGTCTTGTTGCCATGAATGATTGTGGTGTTGATTCAACAAACTATACAATTACAGTTCTTCCAAATAATGTCACTGCATTTTTCAATATTGATAATTCCTCAGGATGTGCACCTTTGACAGTTCAGTTCACTGATTTTTCTGAAGGAGCAACAGCAGTCTCATATGATTTTGATGATGATTATTTAAGTTCGACACCAAATCCTGTTCATGTTTTTAGCGAGTCAGGAACTTATAATGTTCAACAGTTCGTTGGAAATGGGTGTGCTTTTGATACTACAAATACCGAGATTATTGTGATTGAAACTGCCGATCTTTCTTTTGAATATGATAACGATATTATATGTCCAAATATTCCTGTACAATTCATAAACACTTCACAAGGAATTAGTTCAGTTGCATGGGACTTCGGCGATGGTAGTTATTCGAACGCTACTAATCCAATTCATATATTTTCCGTTGGAGGAACATATAATGTAACAATGTCTGGGAGTACATTGTTTACTAACTGTGTTAGTGACGTTCAAAATAATATCACGGTAAATAATGCCCCTTCAATTGATATTAATCCAACTACTTTATCTGGATGTAGTCCACTACAAATCAACTTTGAAAATAATACTAGTGGTGCATTATTTTATAGTTGGGATTTTGGTGACGAAAATCTCGATAATTCAGTTAATCCAGAACACATATTCATTAATAATAGTTTTGAACCACAAATATTCACGACGACTTTAATAGCAGAATCTTTTGAGTTGTGCAGTGATACAGTCACTTTTAATATTGGTGTATACCCTTCTCCAATTGCAAATTTTGATTACTCTTTTATTGAAGAAGATGGTTTTCCAACAGAGGTTCAGTTTTATAATAATTCGGTTTACGCATCTCAATATTTATGGGACATTACTTCCTTTGGATATGATTACACGACAAATCCAAATATTTTATTCGAAGATCCCGGAACTTTCCCTGTCACTTTGACTGCAACTAATGAATATGGTTGTGATGATTCGTTTTATAGGTACATTGTAATTAATGATGTACTTAATATATATGCTCCTAATTCATTTACTCCTGATAATGATGGTTTAAATGATGCTTGGTTTCCAGTTATTACTGGACAGTCATTAATAACAGAATATGAATTACAAATATTTGATAGATGGGGAGAAAGTATTTGGTTAACTAATGATCCTAATGAGAAATGGGTGGGGTCATATCAAAACAGCTCCGAATATTATGTTCCAGATGCTGTTTATTCATGGCAAATAAAATTAAAGACTGTTGGTGGAGATGAGACAGATGTATACAATGGAACTATAACTATAATTCGATAGCTACTTAGACCTAATTATTAGTTTCCGATATTGTAGGGTATTAGACCTACTATGTATTTGTTAATCTTACTTTTCGTATCGTCTTGCTCGACTGAAAATTGCTGTGATGAAATTTCTACATTAAAAGCTGATATTTATCAATTAAAATTAGAAAAATCATATAAAGATCCTTACAAGTTGTCTATATCTGTATCGTCACTATTGTATTCTATGTTCTCAGGCCTTTAACCATTTTTTAATACAAATGTTATAGGTGTAATAAGAGGATAACAATCTCATAATACTTTATTCTCAAAATGTAATTTACTTGTTTTTATTCCTCTATTTCACAATCTGATCCTGGAGGTGAACACTCTATAATTGCATCATCAAGATTGTTTGCGCTAATAATTACAACATAAGGTTCTCCGCCATCACTTCCGCAAACACAATTATATTCTTTCGTACAGGAAAATAGAGTGAAGGATAATAGGGCTATAAGTAGTAATTGTAATTTCATTACTCAACAATAAACTTCTTTTCTACAGAACCATCATCATAGATGTAGAAGAGGATTTGGTTTGTTGTTTGATTGACTTCTCTTCCTAAAACATCTAATATTTTTACAACTTGCTTATTTATGTTATGGTTAGTGATGGAAGAGACCTCATTTAAAGCACCATTAATGTCATATTTTGAAAAAAACTTCCAAATTTCTAATGATGCATCAATATCATAATTTGTTACTCCATTTGGAAAGCTAGTTCCCGGCCAAGTATGCCCTCCATTTGTTATTTTAAATAGCTCTGTTGTGACACCATGATCTCCGTTGTCATAAACAATATGTTCAACCACACTATTATCTTCTGTATTAACATCTTGTATTGATGTTGTAATGGGGTTTAAGTCACAATTATTATAATTTCTCCAATATTCTATAGCATCTAAGGCAGAATTGTAAGGAACAATAAGATCAGAAGTCCCATGAATTTCAAGAATTGGAGTTGGATGCGAGGGATTGCAAGTTACTTGAATTAAGTGTGGCCACATCGATCCTGTGACAGATGCAATAGCAGCAAACTTATCACTCATGGAGCAAGCTAATAGATAACTAAAATTGCCTCCATTTGACATGCCTGTTGAATACACTTTCTCTATATCAATATTATAATTTGATAATACGTATTGATACAATTCGTTTATAAAACCAATATCATCAACCGTAGATTGTCCTATATTCCAATGTGTTACTCCTGTATTGTCTAATAAACCTTGAGGGTGTACTAAAATAAACTTTGCTGTATCAGCTATGTTTCTAAAATCTCCATACCACATTTGTGCTTGAGCACTAGACGTTCTGCCATGAAAATTAAAGACTAATGGAGTAGTCTGAGATTGCTGATATGTAGAGGGTATGTAAGTGATGAAATGTCTATAAATACCATCTACTAAAAGACTATCATTTAATGTTTGTTGCCCAAACACACTCACACTAGACAAACAAGCTAAAGCAGTAAATAGAAGTCTCATGATTATGATTTTAGATTCATAATTTACAACATATTTGGGATGACTAATAGGATGACTTTTTTGTGCTTGAGTATTACTCAACAATAAACTTCTTCTCTACTGATCCGTCATCGTAGATAAAAAATAGAGGTGTGTTAAATATAATTTGATCTAATTCTTGTCCTATCATATTTACAACTTTTATCAGCGTTTTTTGCGGTCCATCAATATTCCAAACTGCATTGCTATGGCATTCGCTCATACACCAACCCTCGCTATCGTATTGGCCTGATCCGTCACCTGGGTCAATACAATCTCCACTAATACAATTCCAAGTTTCTTCAACTGTAGTTGAGCAATTTGCATTACATGCAAGAAGGCTTGTATATTCTCCAGTTCCGTCTTCAGGGTCGTAACACTCTCCATTTAAACAGTTATATGAAGGTGTGATAATTGTACATTCACTTATACACCAAGTTTCACTATCGTATTCACCTGAACCATCTCCGGGGTTATAGCAATCTCCATTTACACAATCCCAACTTTCGCTAACTGAAGTGCACGCATTTATACATGCAGACTCACTGCTGTATTGTCCTGACCCATCTCCTGGGTCTGAACAATCTCCATTTAAACAATTCCACGATGGAATAGGGCTTGACGATTGATCACCCGTAATGTTGATATTATCAATAAACAAGTTATTACCAGCAATGCCATTATTTACAGATTCAAATCGAATCACAACACCACTCATTCCTGAATACGCATCAAGGTCAATAGTAAAACAATCTGCACCTACCTCTCCCATGCACCAGTCACCTACTGCAGGTACGAACTCAGTCGTTGACGTATAAGCAGTTGCAAAAGTTCCCGATCCATCTTCGGCGTAGCTTCCAAGGTATGAAAAGCTTGCTCCACAGTCTGTTGAAATAAGAATCGCTAAGGAATCTCTTGATTCCTGGTTATAACGACGGAAGGCATGCTCAAAGGTCATTTCAATATTGGTGAAAAGACCAAAGTCAAATGGAGGTGTCTGAAAACCATCACGCTGTCCACCATTGGAATAATTAAAAAAATCAATTTTTGCTGCTTTATTACCTGGATTAGTTCCATCAACAGTAACAATTTCCCAAGTAATGTCATTGTCACTGTTGGTCATAAACCAATTGTTAGATGCAAAACTGTTGCTTTCAAAGTCTTCGGTGAACGGCAGACCTAAATAGCTGTCATAAACGTATAACTCCGAGCTCATCGTATTGTTTACAGCATTTCCATCAGGGTTTCCATCAGGATTGTCAACAGTAACATTCAAGGTACTAGCACCTGCTCCTAAAGTAACTACAGGAAGCGTGAGCATTGTAGATGTTCCAGGTGAAAGGTTGCTGTTATATGTAGTGTTTTGGATTCCGGTTCCAAAATCATATGCGATATCTACAGTAGAAAAAGCCTCTGAACCATAATTAAATATTTCAATTTGAGGCTCAACAGCAGGGTTACAAATTGTACCATCTGGGTAAATAATTTGATTGATGCCAACATCGTAGGAAACATTCGAGGAAACACAGAAAGGGTTTATCTCTTCATACCCAAAGTCAGAGTTCACAGCTTGGATTGTAGCTAATGTATTTCCATTCTCGTCTGTAATGCTGTATGAACCATCCACCGTGCATGACCATTGACTTCCGTATAAACCATCACCATAGGTGTCAGTTATCGTAAACACATAGCATAAACCTGTGGCAAGACAAACCTCATCTTGATAAGTATCTCCCCCAGTTATATTGGGATATGGCCCACCGGAGGCGAGAATTGCTGTTCCTCCGTCTTCTGTTATATTCCATTCAATCTCGGAACCATAACAGTCTGTGACAATCTCCACAGTCACCGTTTGGCCTGATGGAACCACCGTAAATGTTGCTGTTTGATTATTGTTGGAAGTGTTTTCGTCTGTGCTTCCATTTGGTACCGAACAGGAAACAAAAAAATCATGCTGCCCCGCAGTCAAAGTTTGATTGGGTAAAGAAACCATCTCAACACCCCCTTGCGGAAGATTTCCTGACCAATTAAAGGTTTGCACTGGCTCCGCATCATATTGATAGGAAATAGTAACCGAAGTCAAGTTTTGACTCCCATAATTTCGTAGTTCAAATTCAGGTGATACTGTTGAATTGCAAAGCTGACCTTGCGGGCTTAAAATTGATGTAATACCTGCGTCTAAGTTGTATGTAAAGGCATTTAGGCAAATAAGTGCTTCTTCCGCATTAA
>CEUK01186396.1_pt1 | contig 11310 bp, 11 predicted proteins | sample 356451 | NCBI WGS metagenome assembly CEUK01 (sample SAMEA2622843, study PRJEB7988) | marine metagenome | isolation source: saline water (ENVO:00002010), including
GGCACGTGACACGATGGAAAGAGGGGAAGGTGCAAGCCTGAAGCCTGCTGAAAGGCTTTTGGTTTTCTGGTTTCCCGCGATGGTGATGGCCGTTGAGGAAGAGAAACGGTTGATCGCCACCGGGGAACCAGGTAAGGGCCGAGGCATCTACGGCCCGATGATGGAGATACTTGATTCCGAGCGCATTGCAGTGATTGCAATGAACACCATGCTTGGTGAAGCCATGCGTGACCGCAACGGAATACTTGTAGTGAAGCTGGCTTACTCTATTGGTAATGCGGTAGTGGCTGAAGCACACCATGACGCATTACGTGTAGATCATCAAGCCACACTCAAGGCTGTCGATCAGATGGCAAAGGCTCGCAAGCCAAAGGTCATCAACTTCTGGGCGAAGAAGACACTGGAGGAGCCTTACTGGTCACGACGAGTATGCACTCATCTGGGTTCGATACTGATCCACTTGGCGCTACGTGTGGCTGGCGTGACTGAAGATGATGAATGGGTTCCTGCTTTCCGGCATGAATTCCAATGGCGGAAGCGGCAGCGATGTGGAGTTATCAAGCTGACTGCTGATGCGGAGAAGATCATTGAGGATGGACACCTATTTCGGCAACACTTGCGACCACGATACATGCCAATGGTTGTTCCTCCATGTGTGTGGGACGAAGAAAACCAAGGTGGTTTTATCAGGGTGAAAGCCCCATTCATTTGCCGGGCAACTCCTGAGCATCGTGATGCCTTGAAGGAAGCTGAACTTCAGACGGTCCACGAAGCCATGAATGCGATTAACCGTCCGGCGTGGACAATCAACAAGCCCATGCTTCGCCTGCTTGAAAATCTATGGGATGCCGGAGGTGGCATCTCCGACTTACCAAAGGCGGACCCCGAAGAGATTCCACCTAAGCCTGATGATTTCCTTGAAAACGAAGAATCTAAAAGGGCGTGGAAGAAGGAAGCCAGCGAAGTCTATTCATCAAACGCACAACTCGTTTCATTGCGAGCGGAATTTGTGCAAAGAATACGTCTAGCTCGAAGGCTTGAAGATGAGCCGCAACTGTATTTCCCCCACAACTTTGATTTCCGTGGTCGGTCCTACCCAATTCCCCCACTCCTGAATCACCACGGGTCTGGTTCGTCACGGTGCTTACTGCTCTCAGCACGCCGGAGGCCGCTGGATGAGAGAGGCAGGCGATGGCTCAAGGTACATGCAAGCAATATGTGGGGTTACGACAAGGCTGACTATGACTCCCGCGCTGACTTCATTGATGACCGTATCGGTGAGATTGAGGCCATCGCCTACAACCCTGAAGACCACATCGAACTATGGCGAAATGCCGACGAGCCGCTCCAGTACGTGGCTGCCTGCATGGCTCTGACCTTCGACGAGATCGGTGAGCGGATGATGGTTCAGGCTGACGGCTCATGCAATGGGCTGCAGCACTACACCGCTGCGGGGCTGGATGAATTGGCTGCACCCTCAGTGAACCTGGTCCGAGGGGCCACCCCCGGTGATGCCTATGAAGATGTCCTTCGATTTGTCATGCCAAAGATCGAGAAGGCTGCGGGCAAGGGGCATGAGTTAGCGAACAAGCTGATGCCCTACATGCTTGAGAGCGGGCGGTCGATCCTGAAGCAGCCGGTTATGACCAAGAACTACAACGTCACCCACGTTGGAGCTAGATCCCAGATCCGGGCCGCCCTCAAGAAGCATGGGTATCCAACCCAAGAACTCTATGAAGGGGCCAGCTACCTATCTAGGAATGTTATGAAATCCGTGGGCGAAGCCTTCCCCGCAGCCCAAGCAATTATGTCTTGGATTGAGACATGCGCCCGCAAGATCGTGAATTCCAAAGCTGCCCAGCCCCTTAGCTGGGTCGGACCCACTGGATTCCCCGTGGTTCAGCCCTACCGAAACAACCGGCAATTCCGCATCAACACCCTGCTGCAGTCTGTGACGGTGGCTGCAGTTGATGTGAAGTCCCCTATTGCCAAGCAGAAGCAGATTCAGGCTGCCAGCCCGAACGTCATTCACTGCTGGGATGGGGCGCATCAGCAGCTTACGGCGATTGAATGTGCCGAAGAGGACGTTGATATGGCCGGGGTCCACGATTCGTACTGGAGCCATGCGGCCACGATGGATGACCTGCACGCGATCCTTCGCAGGCAATTCGTCCTGATGCACCAAGCTGATCTGGTCATGGATCTCTACACCCAGTGGAAGGGCCGGTATCCACGGGTCGAATTACCCCTGCCCCCATCCAAAGGGACGCTGGATCTTGAGCTAGTCAACGATTCGCCGTACTTCTTTCACTAGCGTTGGAACGAGTCAATGGATAAACAGAAGCAATTTGCATTGATATTTTCGACTGGCCCGACATGGGACCAGAAGACTAGACAGATGAGCCGCAAGGGCAAATGGAGGCTGGCGTGGGCCAACCCCCAGTTGTTCTACACCCTGATGGGTTCATGGCTTGTCGGGGCTGTATTCCGAACTTCAATCCGGCACGTGGCCGTGACAAATGGCACGGTTGTATTGAATCAGAACTTCCAGGAGATTAGGTTCTGGTCTTACGAGGCGTTTGTACGCATCTACCCCAACATCGTCGCGTATGTTCCATTAGGCAACACGCTGTCTGTTGATTGGGAAAAGTATGAAAACCTTCCTAAGCGGAGCCTTTTCTACGCCACCTTTGCTCGCTTTGCCATGCTATTTACTTGCGGCCTGTACCAATGCGACAACTGTGTATCCACAGCTAGGGCTGTGCTGAAGGACGCGGGGGTCTATGTTCCACGGTCAGCGTGGCATCCTAAAAAACTCGTAAGTTGGCTAATGGAGAATGGTTATGGCTGTCTACCCGGCTCGCCTCCCTCATACTGTGAGTGAACTTATTGATGACCTTGACAAAGTAACCCCCCGCCCGGCGGTTGAGGGGCCGATTACTGATGATGAAACCTTGCAGAAACTTGTGTTCGATGCTGGACGGAGATCCATCGTAGACGAACTCATGCGTCTAAAAAACAGAACACAGAAGGAGAGCATTCATGGGAGCGCCTAGTATTCCAAGCAACAACGCTCCAGCCACTACTGTCGCAACAGTCGAAGAGGAACCAGGGCTGGTAATGAAGGTCGATGACCCTGCCAAGCCGCCTCATACCGAGAAGACAGAGGCCCAGCGGCGTGCCGAAAGAGGCACTGAAGGCACTAGACAGAGCCTTGTAATTAACCAGCTAGGCGGGGTGGGCATGAATGTGCCGAGCCAAGGGGTCGGTAAAGGGTGATCGACCAGACAATTCGCAAGGACTTCCTGCTGTACGACAGCCAGAGGCAGGAATCCTTAGAGCGTGCTAGGCACTGTGCCAGCCTTACAAAGCCGTGGGTACTTCCCCCGGACGGCTGGTCAGAAGACCAGCCCCTAGATTCGACTTTCTCCTCTCTGGCAGCCCGTGGAATTACTAATCTTGAAGGGCGGCTATTGCTCGCCCTGTTTCCACCCGGTATGCCATTCTTCCGATTCAGACCATCGAGCCGTTTCCGTTTCGATCCGGGCGTAGACCCCCAGCAGTTGAGCGAATTTGCTGACCTCCTGCGATTGCAGGAAATGGTCATTATGGCTCACTTAGAAAGCATGGACAGAGCCGGTCACGGAAACGCTCGACGGGCTGGATTTCGTTCCCGAATGAGGACGGCGATCAGCCAACTCCTTATTACCGGGGATGTCCTGATCCACATGTCTGATGACATGAATCTCAGGGTTTTCCGCAGGGACAATTACGTCACAAAGCGGGATTCGTCCGGCGATATTCAGTGCCACATTACTCGTGAGAGCATTGATCCCCTGACCCTTTCCGCACAGCAGCTTGACCAACTCGAACTAGACTTCGACACCCTTGCCGCAAAGCCACACCATGACCGGATGGAAGACTTATTCACCCGCGTCTCTTGGAACCCTATCTCGAAATCGTGGCTGATCGAGCAAGAAATCAAAGATAAGAAGATTCTTGAGACTACTGAGAAGGTCACACCGTATTTCAGCGTGGCCTTTGAGCTACCCCCAGCCGCCAATTATGGCCGAGGCTTGATCGAACAGAACCTTGGCGACGTTCGATCAATGAATGAGCTTACCGAGCGGCTGCTGGATTTTGCGGCCCTATCGAGCAAGCTGCTCTTTGCTGTGGACTACAGCAGCCAGGTCCGGCCAGAAGATTTAGCACGTTCAACCGGCGAGGTGATTCAGGCCCGTGTCCAATCTGGACAGGTTACGGACATCGGGATGCTCAAGGTAGACAAGCTGCAGGATTTCAACATTGTCGGCACAACACGCGAAAGCATCCGAAAAGACCTATCGGTCACGATGCTGATGGAGAGCGAGTCAACTCCACGCGGGGAACGAGTCACGGCATTCCAAGTTCAACGAGTAGCAATGGAACTTGAAGGGGCTTTGGGAGGCGTATACGCCCCCATCGCTGACGCGATGCAGATTCCTTTGATTGAAAGGCTCATTTCGGTCCTGAATAGCAAGGGCGTGCTGCCAACCTTGCCTGATGAATCAGTCGAGGTAGAAGCTGTGACCGGAATCCAAGCTCTCTCTAACGAGTCTGACAACAGCAAACTCATGCAGCTTATGCAAACGATTGCACAGCTTGGTCCCGAAACAATGGGCCGAATCGACAAAGGCATCCTCATGGATCTTCTGGTACGGCAGTCCGGCATTTACGAGCCGGGACTCGTTAAGACTGATGAGCAAATCCAGCAAGAAGAACAGGCTGCACAGGAAGCAGCCATGAAGCAGCAGATACAGGCACAAGCGTTACAGACGGGTGGCAAGATTGTGGAGCAGAACGCCGCCCAACAACCTATAGAGGAAATGGTAAATGTCTGACGAAGCTAGTGCAGGCGGCAACCAGCCAGCGCCAACATTCGGAATTCAAGCCTCCGGGCAAACTCCACAGCCTGAAGCGGAAACAGTTGAAGGTGCGACAATCACGCCGCTCAACCCGCCTGACGAATCAGGAAACCCTGAAAGCATGTCGGCCAGAATGTGGGCAGATAAATTTAAGTCACCAGAAGACATGGAAAAGTCTTATCTGGAACTGGAAAAGAATTTTCATTCCAAGCCCAATACAAGCGAAATGGGTGTTGATGCCCTGCTTGAACACGCTGGGCTTCGCGGGGATGAACTTGCTACTAATTGGTCACAACAAGGCAGCTTGACAGACGATCAATACCAAGCGTTTGCAAAAATCGGATTGTCTCGTGAGCTAGTTGACACATTCATGCGAGGTGAAGCAGCCAACGCACAGAACACTGTGTACAGGCAAGAAAAGATGATCCAGAAAGGACATGATCTTGCTGGCGGCAAAGATGAGTTTCAGGCTTTGATGCGGTGGGCAAACGACAAGCTGCCCCAAGATCGCATTGCAGAGCTTGAAGCCAGGATGAATGACCCTAGACAGTTTGAGGGAGCAATCAAAGAGATGCTCTGGGACTGGCGAGACAGCACTGGTCGAGGCGGAATCAATAAACAGATTCTTGCTGGCGAAGCAATGCCCAATGTTTCAGCGGGATTCCAAACCGTTGATGAGTACCTAACCGCGATGCAGAGTCAGAAGCGGCAGGGCAAGTTTGACCCTGTATTCCTGAAGCGAATGCAGAACACCCCGAACCATATCATCAACGGAGTAGATAGATGAACGACGCAAGACTAAACATGCAAGCAATTAACTTGCAAATGAAGCACAACCTGCGACCTGCTTTCACTATTCGTGCTGGCGGTGGTGGGATCTATTGCCACCTCGTACATGGCGCTACTGGTGAATATAAGTTTGGCGGCGGCGGAAACACTGAAGAGGAGGCATTTGCCCGTGCGTATGAGAAATTTGAAACAGCGCCGGACAGCCCCGACGCGAAAGCCGTCCAAGCTGAGAATGAAAATCTCCGTGAGCAACTCGCGGCTATGGAGTCCAAGCTGGAAAACTCCACGCCTGATGCACTGGAGGCGAGCGACAGCAATGGTTCGACATCTGATGATGCTGACGAAGTAGCTGAAGCACCTGTCAAGAAGACACGCCGCAAGCGAAAGTCCTCTTCATCAACACCGTTTTGATTTAACCTTTCCGCACCTGATGGCCCTCCGGGCTGTTGGGTGTTTTTGCAGATATGAGCCTGACCGCAATGGGACAACTACGTGCCAAATGGCACGTAGCCTCATGGGCGTGAAGACAACTCACTGCGTTGTTTACACACCAACCCCACTCCCATTTTGAGGAAAATGATATGACTGATATTGGTTCAACCTATCTGACCAGAGGTCTGATGGATGAAGCGCAAAGTACACCAACAGATCGTGATATGGCTCTTAAGCTGTTTTCGGGATCGGTCCTGGAAGCCTTTCGCCAGAAAACAGTTTTCTACGATAACACTGGATCGTTCATGGCCCAGCGCACACTTACTGGTGGTGATACCGCTAAGTGGCCTGTGATCGGCGACGATCTTGAGCTTTACAACATTGGTAACTGGAACGTCGATGGTGACGGCACTTCGTTTGAGAATGCCGCAGACATCGCATCAGACGGCGGTATCCTTGGTGGCTACCACACCCCCGGTGAATTTATCAAGGGACGCAAGGTAAATCTGTCCGAGAAGGCCGTGACCGTGGACGACGCCCTGGTCGCCGCAATCGATGTCCCCTTCATCGACTTGGACTTGAGCCACTTTGACGTTTTGCAGCCATTTGCGACCAAATTGGGCCGGTCCCTGGCTATTGATAATGATCGCAAGATTGCAACTATTGCAATGAACGCTGCGAAGTCTGCTGATGAAACCGGCGTGTATAAGGGCGGCTCACACGTTCTTCGTACTGGGTCCAATTCGGTCGCCACTGCTTACGAAGACAGCCAAGTTGGCTCAAGCAAGTTCCGTGCAGACGTTGCGGAATTGGCTCAGAACTTTGATGACAAGCATGTGCCTGAAGATGGCCGCTATCTGTTCGTCAGCCCATACATTCGTCGCATCCTTCGCCACGAAGGTACTGGCTGGGCGTTCGGCCCATCGGCACAGACTGCAGTTTCACCGAATACGAGCGAAACTGCTATCTACGGCCCCGCTGGCAACCCTTACAGCCGCGATCAAACTTCGCGTCCTTGGGATGTCAACATGCGAACTGTTGGAATGCTCGAAGGTTTCAACATCATCATTACGACTTCGCTCCCCGGCACTGCGCCTTATGGGTGGCTCGAATCAACGAGCGGTCGCTACAACCTAATTAACTCCCGTCTTGGAAAGTACGACTTCAACTGCACGGGTGATGACACTGACACAGCAAAGCCTGCCGCTATCGCACTCTGCGGTGCGCAGGAAGGCAATGCAGCTATCGGCATGGTTCAGGCTGCGGGCATGAGAACCGTTGTCCAGGATGATGAGCGCAGGAACGTAAAATTCCTAAAGTCCCAAATGCTAGTAGGTTACGACGTTCTTTCGCCTTGGTGCGCGGGAATGATCGGAGTCGCTACGACCTCTTGATACGCATGGTTGAGTCTAGGGGGGAGGGTTTTCCTCCCCCCTATTCTCGTTTTACGCGAGATTGACATGACCAGACAGACCAGTAATGGAACAAGGGAAGTTGTGCGGCTCAGTCCAAATGATTGGGCTGGAATTCTTGCCGTCGCTTTCACGATTCTTGTGACGATATTCATCGCAGGAATAACAATCGAATCACGCTTGACAGAAGTGCTTACTCGTCAAGAACAACTACAAATCCGCATCGAGCGCGTGGAAGCGCAGATCGACATGAGAGGAGACTCCTGATGGCTTATGGAGTAGAAGCCTTCGTGCTGCGCACTGCAAAGCGGCACTGGCGCAAGGCGTACCAAAGTGATGTGGCGGCTTCGCCAGATCCAAGTGATCTAATTTTCAACCCTACTACTGAAGCACCGAATGGTGGGCTTGATAATTCTGACGTTGACCAAGGTTTCACTGACACTGATGGCTGCAATCTTGCAAAGCTGACTGTGTATGGCAACCATTCGTCTGCAGACGGCAAGGCTGTAGACATGCTTCTGTCGGGCTACAGCAAAGTAGCAGGCGGGACACTTTGGGTTCCAAGCTACATCGGTCGCTTCCGCTGGACTCTTGGCACGCTCGTTGGCGTGGCAAGTTCAGACGTTGACAACACCCAGAACTTTGCCGATCAGGTACAGCTTGTCGATGGCGATACAAGTGTGCGGATCATTACCGACACGGTAAACAACGTCGCCTCTGTCACGGTTGACCTTGAAGGCGCAAGCTGGCTCAAGGTTCAGTGGGACACTGCACCAGGAACGGAGCCTGACAGCTTTAATGCTCTGGTAAGCCTCTTCTGATGTACCTTCCATTTGCGACCCTGTGCCAGCAGCATGATGTACATGCGATTTACTGGCGAGAGATGGTCAATGATGGGACAAATGATTGGCTTATTAACGACGCATATCGCTCGCCATTTGACGAACTGAGCTTCCCTAAGCTCGCGTTCCATTACCCATTAGACGATAGCGTGGTATCTACACCGGGTACGACACGAGAAACAGTCAATGGGCAAATTGGCACTTATGACCAGACCACGCCAACCTTTTCGACTGGGCCGACCTCCTCGATCAGCAGTGTTTATGGACGTAACGGCGGAATCAATAACCGCGATGTCCTCACAAGCACAACATCAAAAGTAACTTCCATGATGGGACCAATCCCTTCATCAAGTTACTTGAATCCTGCGGGGATTACTGCCTCATTTAGTTTAGCTTGCTGGTTTCGTATCAATGATCTTGATACTTCGTTTAACCCAAGTGGTGACGATGGCGGCAAAACAAGCATCACGCTTGTAGGTGTGCAGGATCACGATGCTACATTCACTGCCAAAGGCTTTACTGCAAGGCTAATTCTACAACGCAGATGTGACAGTGGGGCAATTCCGGGGTTCTGGCTACGAGGGGAAATGAGTGGGTCAAACACCATTCCTGATGCTGGATCTGCAACTACCTCAATTACAACAGACCCAGCCGAAACGCCATACGACGCTGCGGTGCAGAATGAGACATGGCATTACGCCGTATTAAATATTGCCGCTGCACCGACCCCCGGCACAGGAACAATGTCCCTATGGGTCGATGGAACAAAGGTACAACAGCGTACATATAGCGGCCTCACGTTCCCTGCCACACCACGATTTAGAGTTGGAATCAACACGACCATAGGCGCATCTACTGACTACTCCATGCGTGATGGTCAAATTGCGTATGTGTCCGCGTATAAAGCACCTTTGAATCAACAAGACCAAAGGCGGCACTACAACTCAATGCGGCGGCCTTTGGATATGAAGGTCAACCACAATTCCTTCAATAACATGTATTCGACTGAGCCAATGACCTCAGTAGGCAGCTTTACCGAAACAGACTTGACATATTGTCCTACCGCCCAGCGTGCGCAACATCGCCACGATGGCCGATGGGTAAATATGATTAGGCTTAATTCACCCCTATATGACGCTTCGGATGAAACTCTTGATGATGAGCTTGAGCAGTACAACGGAGCGTTACCACGTCACTGGCAGTTAAAGCCCGATTTGGCTGATCCAGGAACTTGGACAGCAGACGATAGAGATCAAAAGCATCGCTTCAACTTAATGATGGCGACAGGCGGTTATAGGATTAGACTTGACGGCCCCACAGAAATCGGGTCAGGCCCGACGATTATTGCCGGGTTTGATGGAGTCAACGCTCCGCGAGGAAGCGCGTACCCAACATCCTCGTCTAATCCAGACAATCAAAATGCGGGTCGAGATCACACTGTTATTTGGGACATGAAGGGCGGGGGTGAAAACACGCCCCGGATGACATGGACATTCAGTGAGGGTACGAGTAGCTCACTAGAAAATAATGACGAAGTTGAGGGAATTGATGGCCCGGACGGCTTTGCCTTATCTCGCACCGGAGCAATCAATGACACAGGAGTCAATAAATTTGACTTCTACTGCCCTTGGGAAACCACAACTGCGGATCGGGATCAGACAGTCTCGACTTCAACATCTGCTGGCAAATCAAACACATATCAAGCCATTGGCACTGCTGCTGGAAAAACAGGAATGACCGTACAGGTGGTCAATCCCAATGGCCTCACCAGCGACAACTACAGGGAAGATCGAACTCCAAGTCAATACGAGGGATTTGTATCAGATCCCGAGGACACTGTTGTTCGTGTAAATCGTCATGGTGAACCAGCGCTGCCAAGATTCCTGTACTGCAATCGAAACTCAAACTCTACGGGCCTAGATGTACCCGCACAAGGCAATGACTTCTGTGTAGACCAAAACCGCTATGGCCCTATTGCTGTATTCGGTGAATCATTAAAGGCACATGAAGTGACACGAATTCTTCGTGTAATGCACGGACAGCCATTGATGCGAACCCGGCCAGGACTTCGATCACCGCTGCGACACTTTCAGTTGACAGCCCCGACAAGGAGCATGACATGAAAGCGTGCCATTTGGCACTGTGTGCATTGCTACAGGGATGTTCAATGTTCCCAAAGCAAAGCAACACCAGTGCATCTTCAGCATTTGATGGGATTACAAGTATTGCTACGCCCACAACGGACGCTTGCGGCAGCCTCGCAATGCTTTCATGGATTGGCGGACTCTCAATCCTTGGCGGCATAGCGGCTCTAGTAATTACTCGCGGCAGCATGGGAATGCGTGCCGTAGCTATTGGGGTCGGACTTGTGCTTCTGAATTACGCAGTAGCCCAGTACGCCCATGCAATCTTCGTCCCGATCCTTGTTGGATCAGGACTTGTTTCTGTCACCTATGCCTTTGTTGTAGTTCGTAATGCGATAAAAGCAAAATCGGAGTTACCTGAAAAATGATGAGTACCATCTGGTTCACGCTTCTCGTCGGCTTTGCCTGCTTTGTTGGAGGCGTTATTTGCCGTCCATACGTGTGCAAATGGCTTCCTGGATCTGGCTGCAAGTAGGTCGATATGTCAGAACTAAAAACAAACAACATCAACACCTACGATGCCACTGATATCAAGCTGAAGTCCGACCTTGTAAGTAACAGCACGGAAAATGTCCTAGTCGGGGGAGTAGTTACTGCCGGGACCACGACTGCTCCAACGGGAGGTGAGAAACTCAGGGTCAATGGTGATGCGGTAATTACCGGCTCTACTACGCTTGGAAATGCTGTTACTGTTTCTACAGGCGGAATTGACGTTGACGCTGGCGGAATACAGGTTGACGGCGGACTAATCGTAGACTCTGGAACCTGCCGATTCGATGAGAGTGTA
>CEUK01030547.1_pt1 | contig 11292 bp, 7 predicted proteins | sample 356451 | NCBI WGS metagenome assembly CEUK01 (sample SAMEA2622843, study PRJEB7988) | marine metagenome | isolation source: saline water (ENVO:00002010), including
CGCGGCATATTCAGTTCAACTTAACAATAATAATATCGCTTATTTAACAGGTGGAACAATGAGCAATAATTTAACAACTAATTCAAATTCAGTTCAGCCAAATCATAATGGTGGAGCAGATGGCTTTATTGCAAAGTTTGACCCAAATTTGGGTTCTCTTTTAAGTTCTTCCTATATTGGAACTAATGGATATGACCAATGCTATTTTGTTCAAATTGACAACAATGATAATATTTTCCTTTTTGGATTAACAACAAATGCCTACCCGACATTCCCAGTTGGTATTTACAGTAGTATAGGTTCTCAATTTATTCACAAAATAAATTCTGATTTAGACTCCACTTTGTTATCTACTACTTTTGGAAATGGAACTTTAAATAAAAACATTACCCCTTCTGCGTTTTTAGTTTCTGATTGTGGTTTAATTTACACATGTGGATGGGGTGGTTTAAATGGGTCAGGCACAACAAATAATCTACCTATAACAACTGGATCAAATAACAATGCCTATCAAGCTAGTACAGATGGGGCAGATTTTTATTTAGCAGTATTTGAACAAGACATGCAGTCAATATTATATGCTACTTATTTTGGAGGTTCTCAAAGTAGTGAACATGTTGATGGTGGTACTAGTAGATTTGATAAAAATGGAAAGGTCTATCAAGCAGTATGTGCTGGGTGTCCTGGAAATAACGATTTTCCATCTACACCTTCAGCTTGGTCAACAACTAACGGTAGCTCAACAAATTGTAATTTAGGTGTTTTTAAATTTGCTTTCGAAACTATAAATACTGCAATTAGTATTCCCAACTACTATGCATGTATCCCCAATTCTTATCAATTTAATAGTCAGTCCCAGGGAGGTAATTTATATTATTGGGATTTTGGTGATGGCAACTATTCAAACCTTATGAACCCAACCCATTTGTATACAGACACAGGAGAGTATTTTGTGAGTTTAGTAGTATCTGATTCCATCTCTTGTGTGATTTCTGATACTGCTATAATTCAGATAAATGTATACGCAGTAGATAATGCAGAAATAATTGGAGATAGTATTCTTTGTCCAAATAGCAATGGAGTTTTAACTGCTTATGGAGGCAGCGACTTCATTTGGTCCACTTCTGGCACAGTATTTAATGACTCTAGTCAGCAAATCGTTGTAAATCCAAGTATAAATACCACTTATATGGTTGTTGCAATTGATAGTTGTGGAAGTGATACTGCTTACTTTAATCTTTATGTTTACAATGATCAATATGACATATCTAATGACACTGTAATTTGTTTAGGAGACAGTATTATGCTGTCTGCTTCTGGAGGAATACAATATCGATGGTATGGAAATAATATTATATATACTGATAGCGCTTATCCTATAGTTTTTCCCAATCAAGATTCTTATTACTTTGTAGACATTACTAGTGCTAATGGTTGTTTTTTTTATGACTCTTTAAATATTGAAATAGACTCTAACTTACCTAATATTATTTTAGCAGACACTTTAAATTTATGCTCTGGAGATTCATTATTAATAAGTCCTTTAAATATTGATAATGCCTTATGGAGTCCATTTGAAAACATATCTGACAGTAACACAGTAAATATATGGACTAATACAGAAAGTGATATTACATATTATATCACATCAGAAAATTCGTGTGGATCATCAAACGACTCTATTATAATTTTAGTTTTTGGCTATTCTGGGAAAGCGTTTGGAGACACTTCAATATGTAAAGGAGATTCTGCTTATATATATGCTTTAGATGGTATAAATTATTTTTGGTATCCAACAGAAAACTTAATCTATCCTGACAGTTGTTGCAACTATGTTTATCCAAATATTAACACAACTTATAATGTCATAATAGAAAATGATTTTGGATGTGTAGATACTTTTAGTGTTCTTATTAATGTTAATGATGTTCCAAGTGTTAATGCTGGCGAAGACATATGGGCAAAATACGGGCAATCTGTCTTCCTTTCTGGTAATGTAAATACAACAATATATCATTGGGAAAGTCCCCATTGGATGTCCTGTTATAACTGTTTAAATCCTGAAATCAACCCTACTCAAAATACATTTTATGTGTTAAATGCTATTAACTCATTTGGCTGTATAAATAGTGATACTGTAGAAGTTAATTTAAATGGTAATTTATTTGTGCCAAATACTTTTACTCCTAATGATGATGGAGCAAATGATTTTTTTGAAATTAAAGGAGAATATATTAATAATTATGAAATTTGGATTTATACAAGATGGGGTGAGTTAGTATTTAATTCAAAAAATATAAATGATTCCTGGGATGGTTATTATAAAAATTTACCTGCAATTATAGATGGATATATATGGAAAATAGAATATACAGATTTTGAAAAAAATAAAATCAAGTTAAATGGACATGTGAATCTAATTCGCTAATTTTTATCACTAAATCTTGGATCTACTTCCATTATTTCACCTGAGATTGGGCATGTTCTAAGTTTTTCATCACTGTAAAACTTTTTAAAAACTGGTAAAAAATCTTTTTCAATATTTGTTAAATGAAAATACTCTTCATATAAAAGTGCATTTTCTTTATCAGAAAACCACATTAATCCATCTTTATGTTGAGATTCTCTTTTTCTTTCAATCACAAGGCCAATTGAGTTAGCTGGTCTAATTGGTGAATGAGGAATTTTAGCGGGCAATAAAAACATTTCTCCAGCTTTTATTGGAACATCAACACACTTCCCATTTTGTTGTGTTTTAACTAAAATATCCCCTTCCAATTGGAAAAACAACTCTTCAGTTTCATTATAGTGATAATCTTTTCTAGCATTTGGGCCACCAACAATCATAACAATATAATCTCCGGCATTTACATATAAATTTTTATTACCAACTGGTGGCTTCAGTAGTGATCTATTTTCTTCAATCCATTTGAATAAGTTAAAAGGAGCTTTAATTTCCATACAATAGTTTTTTATAAATTCAATTTACATAAAAGAAGAAACTTTCATCTGAATTTCTGAATAAAATAATTGAAATTCATTTTTAAAATCTTCTAAGTTATCAATTACAATATTAAATGATTGGTCTAAGTTATTAGAATAATTTATTCTTTTACCAATTCCCCATAATGCCTTTTTGACACCCCAATCATATTTATAATTTAAAAGCCAATTATCTCTTTTCATGTATGTATACATGAATTTAATTTTTTCTGGCATATCATTTCTATATTTATCTAATACAGAATGGAATCTTTTTATATCTATATTTAATCCTAGAATATTATTATCGATATAGTATTGCCAAAGTAAATAATCGTAAACAATATCATTTATTATTCCTCCAATTTTGGGGTAACCTTTATAAAATCTTCTTTTCCCTTTTAAATAATAGATATTATTATCAGTAAACTCATCAATGAAACGATGTAATAATATTCCTTTTTGAATTTTATCTGGCCAATCTAAATATGATCTTCCCTTGATAGCATCTGCAATAAAATTTCCAAATAAAATTTCTTCATCCTTTTCAGATAAAACTAAATGTCCTAAATAATTCACTTTTTCAATTTAAGGATAAAACCGTATCAGCCAAAGCAATTTCAGAACTTTCATATGATTCGTAAATATTTGAAATTCCTGCATTTTTTAATGCCATAGTTGTGCTGGGGCCAATACTAATAACCCTTTCATCATTAATTGAATTTAATTGTAGATAAGATAAAACGTTGCTTGGACTTGTAAAAACTAAATAATCATGTTTGCCAATATTTTTTTCTAAAAAATTAGTTTGATAAGTAATGATTACTTCTTTATTTGAATCTAATAATTCTTTCTCTACTGTCCCTAATGAACGATTTGAAGATGGGAAAAAAACTATTTCATGGTTTTTAATGGTTTCAGCAAATTGTTTTGCTATATCATTGGGTGAGCCATTACCAATAAAATCAATATTTAAATTTTGTTTTTTTAGGTGTTCTGCTGTTGACTTTCCAAAAGCAGCAATTTTTTTTGACTTTAAACTCCCTTTTAAATTTGCTATAGAATCATAAGAAAATGTAGAATTAAAAAACACCCAATTACAATCTGGCAATTTTTCTAAAGAGATTATTTTTTTTTCAATTAAACTTTGATTCAATAATGTAAAATTTGCTGATTCTAGTAACTTTTTAAAAACACTTTCTTTTTTTAAGGTTCTTGATATCCATAGCTTTTTAGATGATGGACTAATTTCTAGTTTATTTAAAATTAGATTTATATCATTACCATAAACAATAAATCTAATCGGAGTTTGATTAATTTTATTAGCATAAGTGACCCAAGTCATTCTTTCTCCCTCACTATTAAATTTTGAATATGCTCCAAATGGAGAATGGCATCCTCCTCCAATCTTGTTTAAGATCTCACGTTCAAAATTAACAATATCTACAGACGATGGATGGTTTAATTTAGTTACTATCTTTTTTAGAGATAAATCATTAGATCTTATTTGTAGTCCAAGTGCGCCTTGTCCTGGAGCAGAAATGAAATGGGCTGGATCTAAATCAATAACATGGAAATTTGACAGATTTATTTTTAATCTTTTTAACCCTGCTTTAGCTAAAATAATTGCATCGTAATTTCCAGATTTCAATTTGTTTATTCTAGTTGGAACATTTCCTCTTAAATCTTTAACTTCTATATCTTCTCTAAAAAGTTTAAGTTGGTTTTTTCTTCTTGAGGATGATGAACCTACAACAGCATTTTCAACTAAACTTAAAGGTTTTGTATTGTCTATAGAATCTATATTGATTAGTATACAATCTGCAGCATCTTCTCTTTTGGGAATAGCTCCAATACATAGCCCTTTAGGTTGAGATGTTTCTAGATCTTTTAAAGAATGTACAGCTAAATCTATTTCTTTTTGAATTAATGCAGTTTCAATTTCTTTTGTAAAAAATCCTTTACCCTCAATTTTATCAAAACTTAAATGCTGAATTTTATCTCCTTTTGTTTGGATGATTTTTATCTCTACATTTTGGCCTAAATCTTCCAATTGACCTTTAACATAATTGGCTTGCCATAATGCAAGGTCACTTCCTCTTGTGCCTATAATAATCTTATTATTCAAGGACTATTTGATTGATTGCTTAAGCAAAATATCTTTTGCCATTTTCATTGGAACACTAATGTATTTTTTTTCCATGTAATCTAAAAAGCTATCAAGAACTTCTCTTGCGTTTGGGTCTAAATTTTCTAACTCCTTAGCAAATACTTCAGCATAAGCTTTTTTCCTAATCCCTTTTATACTTTCTGGAACAGCGCTCATTGCTCTTTCGAGCTTTCTTTCCTTTTGAAAAATATTATATTCAACAATTTGATCATCAATGATTTTCAAGCAATTGTTAATTTCTTTTTCTCTTAATTTCAAATTTTCATCCGCACGTTCTTTCAACTGATCTACATTAATAATTCTTATATTATTGTTTGAAGACATTTCTTGATGACAATCTTTAGGAACTGCTAAATCTACAATAGTAGTTTTTGAATTATTAGGATTAATTAAGGCATATTTTTCATTATCTAAAATAGGTTCTTTTGATGCAGTTGCACTAATTATAATATCAAAATCAACTGAATTATTTCCTATAGTATCAATAGAGCAAACCTTAGCATTTAGGTTTAATAAATAATTGATTTCATTTGCTTTTGAAAGACTTCTGTTGTAGATAATATAATTGTGTTGATTTGTTTTGCTTAAAAACTTCAGCAATGACGTTATAGTTTTTCCGGCTCCAATAACCATTATATTTTTAGGTTGATTACCTAAATATTTTTTCAACTCTTTGTATGCTAGTGAAACTAGGGATACTGGTCTTGTAGCAATTTTACTTTCCGTATAAACCTTTTTAGCAGTTTGAATAGTCATATCAATCAAAACTCTTATGATATCACCACATAAATTATGTGCTTTACATTCTTCATAAGATTGTCTCACTTGAGTGATTATCTCTCTTTCTCCAAGAACTAAAGAATCTAGGGATGATGCAACAGAAAATAAATGATGAACAGCCTCTTTGCCTTTATATATTTCAACTTTATCTTTAAAAATAGAAGACTCAGAAACTTGATTGATTGATGTAAAATAATTGATTAAATTATTAGTGTGTTGATTATTTAACTCATTATCATCATAAAGAACAAACTCAACACGATTACAAGTTGAAAGATACATGAGCTCACTAACAGCCAATATTTCTTTCAATTTTGATAGATGATGAATTCTATTTTCATCTTCTAAATGAAAAACTCCAATTTCATCAAATTTAAATTGACGATGGGTAAATGCTATGATTTGTATAGAATTCAAATTGAATTTAGTAATTGCAAAAATGCATAAACTAGATTGATTTTTTTGTCATTGTTTTGTCATTGCTTCTAATAATCATAAAGTTGTCATTAAACAAATTATATGAAAAACAATACATTTGATGTACCTTAAATATTATTATTTTTACGTTCATTTATTTTTTCAATATGAAATACAATCAAATAAACAATAAATTATTCATCCATAACAGAGCAAAATTTAGCACTCATTTAGAAAAGAACTGTCTTGCTGTTTTTAATTCAAATGATATCTACAATACTGGTGCTGATAGCACATTGCCTTTTGTGCAGCATCGTGACATTTTCCATCTCTCAGGTGTAGATCAAGAAGAAAGTATCCTTGTTATTTTTCCAGACTGTAAAAATATAGAACATCGTGAAATTTTATTTTTAAAAGAAACTAATGAGCATATTGCAGTATGGGAAGGGGAAAAGCTTAGTAAAGAAAAAGCATTTGAGGTTTCAGGAATTAAAACTGTTTATTGGCTTAAAGAATTTGAAGATATTTTTAGACAATTGATAATTGAAAGTGAACACATTTATTTAAATAGTAATGAACATTTGCGATCAAATACATCTATGGAAACTAGAGAAGATCGATTTGTGAAAAATTTTAAACTTAAATATCCAGAACATTCTGTAAAAAGAAGTGCTCCAATAATGCACGATATTAGATCAAAAAAAGATGATATAGAAATTGAACTAATGCAAAACGCATGTAATATAACAGAAAAGGGGTTTAGAAGAATACTAAAATTCATCCAACCTGGCGTTATGGAATATGAAATTGAAGCAGAATTAATGCATGAATTTTTAATTAACAGATCAAGAGGTTTTGCTTACACTCCCATTATTGGTTCAGGAGCATCGGCATGTGTTCTTCATTACATTGAAAACAATAAAAAATGTTATGATGGAGATGTGATTTTAATGGATTTTGGTGCAGAATATGCTAATTACTCATCTGATTTAACAAGATGTGTACCTGTTAATGGCAAATTCACTAAAAGACAAAAAGATGTTTACAACGCTGTACTTCATGTTAAAAATGAAGCAACAAAATTACTAAAGCCAGGAATATTATTGAATGAATACCATAAGCTTGTTGGGGAGTTAATGCAAGAGCAACTTGTTAAATTAGGCCTAATTTCATTAAATGACATAAAAAACCAAGATCCAAAATGGCCTGCTTATAAAAAGTTTTTCATGCATGGGACTTCTCATTACATAGGCTTAGACACTCATGATTTAGGATCATGGACAAAACCTATATGTGAAAAAATGGTTTTTACTGTTGAGCCTGGAATATATATACCTGAAGAAAAACTAGGGATAAGACTTGAAGATGATGTGGTAGTTCAATCTAATGGTGAACCAATAAACCTTATGAAAAACATTCCAATTGAAGCAGAAGAAATTGAAGAATTAATGAATTAATATGATGAATAAAAATAAAGAATTATTAGAAAAGCTAGAAGCTTCCAGAACTGGTGGTGGTGCTGAGAAAATTAAAGCTCAACATAATAAGGGCAAGTTAACTGCAAGAGAAAGAATAGAAATTCTTTTAGATAGAAATAGTTTTGAAGAAATTGGCGGTTTAGTTACTCATAGATCTACTAACTTTGGATTGGATAAAATTAAATTCTTAGGAGATGGAGTTGTGACAGGATTTGGAACCATTGAAGGAAGAATTGTTTATGTTTTTTCTCAAGATTTTACTGTTTTAGGGGGCTCTTTAGCAGAAGCACATGCGGAAAAAATATGTAAAATAATGGATCTTGCATTGAAAAACGGTGCTCCATTAATTGGACTTAATGATTCTGGAGGTGCAAGAATTCAAGAAGGTGTTGTTTCATTAGGTGGATATGCAGATATTTTCTATAAAAACACATTATCCTCTGGTGTAATACCACAATTATCAGCCATTTTAGGGCCATGTGCAGGTGGAGCTGTATACTCTCCAGCATTAACTGATTTTATTTTTATGACTAAAAATGTTTCATACATGTTTGTAACAGGGCCTAATGTTGTTAAAACAGTTACTAATGAGGAAGTTTCAGCAGAAGAGCTTGGAGGTGCTGATACTCATATGGTAAAATCAGGAGTTACTCATTTTGCTTGTGAAAATGAATTAGAAACTATCAATCACTTAAAAAAACTTATCAGTTACATACCTCAGAATTGTGAGGAATCTCCAAAAAACATTCCATATGAATTTGGGAATGAAAAAAGACCAAAACTAGACTCTATAATTCCTGAAAACCCCAATCAGCCATATGATATAAAAAATATAATATCTGAAGTTATTGATGAAGAAAGCTTTTTTGAAGTACATGAAAATTATGCTGAAAACATAGTTGTTGGATTTGGAAGGCTAGCTGGTAGATCTATTGGAATAATTGCTAACCAACCTTCTGTTTTAGCGGGAGTACTAGATGTCGACTCTTCCAAAAAAGGTGCAAGATTTGTTAGATTTTGTGATTCATTCAACATTCCATTATTAGTTTTTGAAGATGTACCAGGATTTTTACCAGGAACAGATCAAGAATGGAATGCCATAATAACTAATGGAGCAAAGCTGCTATATGCATTTAGCGAAGCTACTGTTCCAAGGATTACTGTAATTACAAGAAAAGCCTATGGTGGAGCATATGATGTAATGAATTCCAAACATATTGGAGCTGATTTAAATTTTGCGTGGCCATCTGCTGAAATAGCTGTCATGGGGGCAAAAGGAGCTGCAGAAATTATATTTAAAAAAGAAATAAAAGCTTCAGAAAACCCTTCTGAAAAATGGAAAGAAAAAGAAAAAGAATACGCCGACCTATTTGCAAATCCATATAACGCTGCTGCTAGAGGATATATAGATGAAGTAATATTACCTTCACAAACAAGAGAAAAACTTATAAAAGCATTTAAAATAACTGAAAACAAAAAGGTTAATCTTCCCAAGAAAAAGCACGGGAATATCCCTCTTTAATTACAACTATTTCTGCAGTTTTGAAACTAAGAACTAAATACATTCAATTAATTGTAATACTAAGTTCAACCGCTTTATTAGGTTTTTTATTTATTCAAATTTACTGGGCTATAAATACCTTTAATGAAAAGAAACTAAATTTAAACAGTGTTTATGAAATATGTGTTCAAGATATTGGTCAGAAGTTAAATTTAGAAGTATTAAACAAGGCCCCAAACAACCCTAATTTTAATAATAAAAGTTATAATTCTTTAAATAAAGCTTTAGAAGATGAATTAATTGATAGTATTTATCAAGAATTAAAAACTATTAAAAAGAAATCTTTAGCAGAAAGAAGAAAACAAATTTTAAAAATAATAAACACACACTTTTCACTTAACTTGAATTATAATGTTGAGAAAACTTTAAAGAATGACAATATAATTAAGATTGTAAAATCTTCGTTAGAAGAACACGGTATATTGAGCAATTTTAGATATACTATAACTGATCAAGATGGCGTATTAGTTTTTACCAATTTTAACAATATTGAAAATGAAAATTTAAATAAATATTCTAGTTTTCATATTGACTTTTTAGGAGATAATATAAGTTCCCAAAAAAATATTTTCACACTCTATATTAAAGGTCTTAATCAATCCATTTTAAAATCAATATCATATGTTATTATAATATCAATTTTATTAATCTTGATAATATTATGCACATTTATTTATTGTATTAAAATAATTAAAAACCAGAAAAAAACTACTCAGATAAAAACTGATTTTATAAATAATATGACTCATGAACTAAAAACCCCAATTGCTACAATAGGGTTAGCTTGTGAAGCTCTTGCAGATGAAAATATTCAATTAGATAAATTGAAAAAAACAAAATTTCTTACAACCATAAAAAATGAAAATGAAAGACTTGGTAAATTAGTTGAAAATGTTTTAGAAAGTTCCATTTCAAAAAAAGGAAATCCAGATCTTAAGCTTGAGCTTTTTAATTTAGAAGATATTATAAACAAAGCGATAAAAACAATTCAAATTTCTTACGACAAAAAAGAAGGTGTAATTTCCACAGATTTTATTGCACTTAATAAATTAATTGAAGCCGATAAATTTCATATTACAAATGTGATATATAATTTACTAGACAATTCATTAAAATACACTACCAATAAACCAAAGGTAATTATTTCCACAAGAGATATAATTGGAGGGATAATTATTAGAGTAAAAGATAATGGCATAGGAATTGATAGAGATAATCATATTCAGATTTTTGAAAAATTATTTAGAGTTCCAACAGGGAACATTCATAATGTTAAGGGATTTGGATTAGGATTAAGTTATGTTAAATCAATAATTGAACTTCATAATGGAAGAATTAAAGTAGAAAGTAAACTTGGAAAAGGAAGTACTTTTTTAATTAGCCTGAAAACCTCAAAAATAATTAAAGAATGAAAAAAGAAATAAGAGTTTTATTAATAGAAGATGATTTAAATTTAGGATCTATTACTGCTGAATATTTAATTGCTAAAGGATTTTCTTGTAAATGGGAAAAAAATGGTGATGATGGTTATAAAGCTTTTGTTAAGGATAAATTTGATATTGTCATTTTAGATGTAATGATGCCAATAAAAGATGGTTTTTCTACTGCAAGGGATATCAGAGGAATAGATAAAAACATTCCAATAGTTTTTCTTACTGCAAAATCCATGAAAGAAGACACTTTAAAAGGTTTTGAAATTGGTGCTGATGACTATATTACTAAGCCTTTTAATATGGAAGAATTAACTGCAAGAATTTATGCAATCACCAAAAGAACTTCTTCAAAGACAGAATCTTTTTTTGATGACTTAAAGATTGGTAATTTTACGTTTAATCCTAAAATGCAACTATTAAAAATTGATGACTCTACTTTTAATTTAACCACAAAAGAATCAGATCTTCTAG
>CEUK01043990.1_pt1 | contig 11283 bp, 4 predicted proteins | sample 356451 | NCBI WGS metagenome assembly CEUK01 (sample SAMEA2622843, study PRJEB7988) | marine metagenome | isolation source: saline water (ENVO:00002010), including
GGCAATATATGTTGAGAATGAATATGTAAGCAAAAAGAATAGAACAGATAAGTTTCTTCATGTACAGCTTTACAGTCTTAAAATTATTGATGGGAAATTAAAGGATAAGGAAAAATTGAATTTTTGCAAATCTAAATATAATTATTCCCATCCAACTTTGTCTTCTGATGGTAAACTACTAGTTTTTACATCTAATATGCCTTGTGAACATAAAGGACTTAATTTGTTCTACAGTCAAAAATTAGATGGTTTTTGGTCTGATCCAAAACCATTAAGTGGTGTTAATAGCGACGATAATGAAATTTTTCCTGTAATACATAGAAATGACTTATACTTTTCATCGGATGGATATGATACTAAAGGTGGTTATGATTTATTTGTCTCTCATAAGGTTGATACTTTTAATGATATAGAAAATCAATGGTCCAATCATTTTAATTTAGGGGATGTTATCAATTCTGAAAAAGATGATTTTAGTATGGTATTTAACCCTAATGGAACTTCTGGATATTTTGTTTCTAATCGGGCTGATACTTCTGCTTCTTTAGAGCTCAATGATGATATATATTCTTTTGAAATTATAGAAAAAGCAGTTTTTAACAAAGGTTTTCAAAATATTGCTGGAAAATTTGAATATTTTAGGCTTAAAGGTTCTCCAGATAATATGGAAGTTTTGTTATTGGATGAAGATGGTAATGTTTTTGCAGTAACTACAACTGATGATCATGGTAATTTTAATTTTGATTATATCCCAGCAGGAAAGAAATATACTATTAAATTAAATGAAGAAGGAGAGGTTGTTTTGACTCTTTTTCAAGGTGATGAAAATACACTTTTATTATCTAATGATCAAGGAGAATTTATTTTCAGGAAATTAGCTCTTGATAAAGTTGGAACTTTATCTTTAATTGATGAGGGAGATATAAATTTCGAACTAGGCACATATGATTTTAAAGGTCAGATTGAATTTAACAGATTAAGTGATTCCTTGTTAAAACATACATTAGTTTATCTTGTAGATGAAGATGGTAATGTTATTATGCAAACTGAAACAGATGAATATGGTAATTTCATATTTAAAGAGCTTCCAATTGGCTCTAACTATATGATTAAGGTTGAAGAAGAAGAAGATTTAGTATTAAAGATCTATAATAATGTGGATCATATTATGGCAACCTTAACTAAGGATGCAGATGGTAATTTTACTTATCGTCTTTTAGATTACGAACAAACAACAAATATTTCCCTTTTAAATGAAGAAAGTGGTTTTTCTTTTGCTGAAGAAAGAATGTTAGTCACTGGACTTTTTAAGTCTATAAATGGAGTTAATCAAAAGATATCTTTTGATGTTTTGGATATGGAAGGTGATCTTTTGTTTAGAGCAGAAACAGATGAAAATGGAAGATTTAAGCTTGAAAATTTACCACTTTTAGAAAATTTAATTTTTAAAATTAGTGAGGATTCTCCATTCTTTGATCAAGATTTACAATTAAGTATTACTACAAGAAATAAAGAAGTTTTGGTAACTCTTGAAAAAGATGAATACGGAATGTTTGAATTTAGAAGGTTAGTTTCTTCAAAATACCATACCACAGCAGTGGAAGAGCTTGAAACTGATGATATTTCTTTAGCTAAAGAAGATATAGGGTTAAGAATTGAAAATTTTGTTGTGTATTACCCTGTTAATTCATTTAAAATAAACTCTGATTATTTCACTAAATTAGATACAATGTTAATGACATTAAATGAGTTCCCAGAAGCAAAACTTCAAATTCATTCTCATTCAAGTTCTACTTATACTAAGACTTACAACATGCGTTTATCGGTGAAAAGGATGAATACCTTGGTAAATTATTTTAAAAATAATGGTATTCCTGATTCTCGAATTTCTAGTAAAGCATATGGAGAATCTAAATTGCTTAATAGTTGTGGTGATGATGAAGATTGTGAAGAGGAGATGCATCAGATTAATCGAAGAACTGAGCTTAGGATTATTACTCAAAATTAATCTTCATAAACTATTTCTCCATTTATAATCGTTTTAATCACTTTAGTGTTTAAAATTTCAGATTCATCAGTTTGAAATAAGTCTTTATTTAAAATTACCATATCAGCATATTTTCCAATTTCTAAACTTCCTTTTTCAGTTTCTTCAAAATTTGCTAACGCTGCCCATATTGTCATCCCTTTTATTGCTTCATTTCTGGATAAAGATTCATTTTTCTGGAATCCTCCAATTGGTTTGCCTTCAATATTTTTTCTAAACACTGCGGAATAAAAAGTGTAAATAGGATTTATTTTTTCAACAGGAAAATCAGTACCTAATGCAATGAGTTGGTTTTCTTTGAAAAGAGAATAATATTGATAGCAATTCATTAACCTTTCTTTACCTAATCTAAGTATAGCCCAACTAAAATCTGATGTAGCATGAGTAGGTTGGACTGAAGGTATGATATTGTATCTATTGAAATAAATTAGATCTTCAGAAGATACACATTGAGCATGTTCAATTCGCCATCTTAAATCGTTGTTATTTTTTAATATTTTCGCATAAGAATTTAAAATTACTCTGTTAGCAGAGTCTCCAATTGCATGTGTACATGCTTGAAATCCATTTTCTTTTAATCTTTTTAGTTTATAATTAAATATTTTTTCTTCTTGCAGCATAAAACCTTTGGATGTTTCTAAGTCCTTATAAGGATTAATTAAGCAAGCTCCTCTAGAACCAAGAGAGCCATCCGCAAAAAACTTAAATGACCTAATGTTTAGTTTATCAGTTTTTATTGGTTGTCCGATACTATCTATGAAATAATTAAAATTTTCTTGATTGTCAGATAGCATAGCATATACTTTTATTTTTAACTCATCAGTTTTTTGTAGTTTATCAATAAGTTCAATGTCTGATCTGTTTAATCCTGCTATATCTACAGTAGTAAGTCCTAATGATATGCATTTTTGTTGAGCTTTTAAAAGAGCTATTTTTTTGTTTTGTTGAGTGGGTTCAGGAATGTTATTCATTATTAAATCCATTGCATTATCTATAAATAGTCCAGTAAATTCACCTTCAATTTTTTCAATATAACCTCCTTTTATAATAGTATCCATTGGTATCATAGAAGTAGTTATTGCTTTTTTATTAGCCATCAATGCATGGCCGTCAATACGGCTTAAAACAACGTTGGTGTTTTGAAAATGTTTATTTAATAATTCATTATTAGGCCATTTTTTATCTTTCCATTGGTTTTGATCCCAGCCATATCCAACTAACCAATTTGTTTTATTTTTACCTTTTTGCTTAATTAATAGATCTATAATTTCATTAAATGAATTTGCATTAGAAACATCCACCATTTCAAGTTGAAGTCCATAATATAAAAAGTGACAGTGGGCATCTATAAGCCCTGGATATATAAACTTTCCCCCTCCATCAATTTTAGATTTTGCTTTATACTTATTAAGTATTTGGTTGTTTTTACCAAGAGCTATTATTTTTTTGTTTTCAATAGCTATTGCTTCATATATGCTGTTGTTGTCATCAATAGTATATATTTTGGCATTATGAATAATAAGATCAATTTCTGTTTTGTTAATACATGAATTTAACAGACAAATTAAAATAATAGATAAGGATTGTTTAATGATTTTTTTGTTTTTCATTTATATCATAAATTATTGTCAGAGAGCTGATTAGAAAAAATGTTCCTGGTATTTTGTATCTAACTAAAGCACCTATTACTGGAGCGCTCATACCTGTTAAAGTGAAAAGTAAAATAGTAAATAACAATGAGCATAATAGAATATTTTTAGCAATACCGTTCATATTTTTAAACGTCTTTTTATTTTTCATAAAAATAAAAATGAATAAAGTATATAATATTATGTTTTCTATAAAAGGAAGAAGGTGAATTAATTTATTAATGTCATTAGGGAAAGGTCTTAAAAAACCATTAACAAAACCAATTGGAAGAGCTTTTAAAAAACTAAAGATATTGTTGTCAATAGGTTTTGAACTAATATAGCTTCCAGATTTGTAGAACTCTGCTAAGGCAAGAAAATCATTTTGCTTTGTGCTCAATATTTTAATTGGATTTAAATCAGAGTTAATTAAAGATAAAATAATAATAAAAGTAAGTAATATTACAATAGATGATAGTATAGTTTTAATCGGATTTAAATTCCATTTGTTTATAATAAATAAAACTATTACTGGGGGAAGAAAACAAGCAAAAACATAAAACTTAATTGTAAATAAAAGAAGTGTTCCTATAGTGGTATATGAAAAATATTTAAGTGAAAATTTTAGTTGATTATTTTGCTCTTTGATACCATATAGAAATAGACCTATCCCCAAAAAGCATAAAGGTTCTTTTAAAATTCCAGATGTCCATAATAAAATTGAAGGGAATAGGGTAACTGACCAGAATAATATATTTGTTTTTTGTAATTTAATATAATTTAATAATGACTTAATTATCATTAATATTCCCATATAGCTTATAAATACAAATGAAATAACATTAAAGCTGTAATTCCCAAATCCTATAATGTTTAAAATGGCATTAATCTTAATGATAAGCCTTGATTCATTCATTAGAACAGATTCATAGGATGTGTCCCAATGGTTCATATTAATGTAATAGTTTATTTCAAAATATTCTTGATTAAAATCAAGGCCTAAAATCATTTGAAAAAAATCAATTGGATTAGCTAAAAAAGTATCACTTATTATTTTACTGTCATCATAAAATTTGAAAATATCAGCAAGGTGTCTTTCTCTGTAATATTTAGTGTATATTAAATATAATATGTAGGCAGCAATAAGTTTGAAACCAAATGCAAGGATAATTTCACTTTTCTTAATTCTTTCAATTTGAAAAAAATTCAATTTATGAATTAAAAAAAATATTAATAAAATATAGATTATACTGACTGCCAATAGCTAAAATTAAGTTTTTAAATAAAATAAAATTTAATTTGGTATTCTATTTATTTGGCTTTTATAGTTAATGGATTTCTATATTTTATAGATTATTGTCATTAGTAGCCTTATTTTTCACCCATTCAAACGCATTTGAAAATGCTTCTAACCATGGAGTAACCTCATCTTTTTTCCTATTTAAAGGGTAATGAGCACATTGCCATGGGAAAATAGCTCTTTCTAAATGAGGCATCACTGCTAAATGTCTTCCATCATTAGAAACAACACCTGCAGCATTTAAATGAGAACCATTTGGATTAGTTGGGTAAGAAGATGAGGTGTATGTCATAGCCAAGTTATAATCTCCTTCCTTTATATCAAATTTACCTTCTCCATGAGCAACGTAGATACCTAGTCTTGATCCGCTCAAAGAACTTAACATAACAGAATTATTTTGTGGGATGTTAACAGTTATGTAGTTAGATTCAAATTTTCCAGAATTATTATGTTGCATTGGTTTAGCACCCTTTTCCTTATCAATTAAGCCTAATTCCATCATTAATTGACAACCATTGCAAACCCCTAAGGATAATGTATCTTTTCTATTATAAAACTGTTCTAATGCGTCTTTTGCTTTTTGATTGTATTTGAAAGCTCCAGCCCATCCTTTAGCTGATCCTAGTACGTCTGAATTAGAAAACCCTCCAACAAAAACTATAAAGTTCACATCAGATAAATCTTCTTTACCAGCAATTAAATCTGTCATGTGAATATCCTTCACATCAAATCCTGCTAAAAACATGGAGTAGGCCATTTCTCGGTCTCCATTAACTCCTTTTTCTCTAATTATACCAGCTTTAATTCCTGAAAAATCTCTTCTATTAATTTCAGCTTTATATTGACTTAAAGAGCCAGTAAAGTTAGCAGGAAATTTATATTCCATAGGATTAATTGCAAAGCTTTCAAATCTTTCTTTTGCTAATAAAGGAGTAGATTGTTTTTGGTCTAATAAATAAGAAGTTTTATACCAAATAGTTCTAGCTTGATTAATGTCAAAAGTTTTTTCCCAATTTCCTAAATGGAAATTTAAAGTTCTTTCTTTTGAAGGAGAACCAATGTTGATAGCAGAAATCCCATTGGATGATAGTTCTTTCATAATGTCATCAGCATTATTTACTTGAATAATAATCGCTGGTTTTTCAGAAAATAATAGTTTAATCACATCCTTTTCTCCAAATCCATTAAGATTAATATTCATTCCGCCATTAACATTTGCAAAATTCATTTCTAATAAAGCAGTAATCATTCCTCCTTCTGAAATGTCATGACCAGAAATTACTTTATTGGATTTAATTAAATCTTGAACAGCATTAAATGTTTCTGCGAAATAAGCGTTATCATTAATAGTAGGGGTTTTGTCACCTAATTTATTTAGTATCTGGCCAAGAATAGAACCTCCAATTTCAAATTCATCCTTTGAAAAATCTATATACAAAAGAGATGTGTTAACATCTGGTATTATTACAGGTTCAACTATATTTTTAATATCGTCAATCTCACCTGATGCTGAAATTACTACTGTTCCCGGAGAATAAACTTTATCTCCATTGGGATATTTTTGTACCATGGATAAAGAATCTTTCCCAGTTGGTATATTTATTCCAAGATCACATGCGAAATCAGAAACAGACTCTACTGCATCATATAACCTTGCGTTTTCACCTTCATTTTTTGCTGGCCACATCCAATTAGCAGAAAGAGAAACTGATTTCAGGTTGTTGTTCAATGGAGCAAAAATAATATTTGTTAAAGATTCGGCAATAGCAAGTTTTGATCCAGCTACAGGGTCTATTAATGATGGAATAGGGGCATGTCCTATTGCTGTTGCAATACCAGATTTTCCAAAATAATCTATAGCAACAGCACCTAAATTATTTAATGGTAATTGTAATTCTCCAGCACATTGTTGTTTAGCTACTTTTCCTGTAACAGATCTATCTACTTTATTAGTTAACCAATCTTTGCAAGCAACTGCTTCTAGTTGTAAAACCGCTTCCAGATACTCATCTATTTTATTGATGTTAGTATCAATAGATTTAAAATTAGTTTCTAGTCTTGAGTCTTCTAAGATAGTTTTAGGAGGGTTGCCAAACATATCATCTAATTGCAGATCAATTGGTTTTTGTCCATTTCCTTCAAATGTAAATTGGTGGTTTCCAGTTACATTTCCAACTACATACATTGGGGCCCTTTCTCTTTTGCATATTTCTTGCATTAGTTGAATATCCTCTTGCTTAATTACTAGGCCCATTCTTTCCTGAGATTCATTACCAACAATTTCTTTTGCAGATAAAGTTGGATCACCAACTGGAAGGGATTCTAAGTCAATTTCACCTCCTGTTTCTTCCACTAATTCAGATAAGCAGTTTAGATGTCCGCCTGCACCGTGATCGTGTATAGATATAATTGGGTTTGAAGAAGCTTCAGAAAAAGCTCTTACTGCATTCATGGCTCTCTTCTGCATCTCAGGATTAGACCTTTGAATTGCATTTAATTCTATTGAAGATGACATTTCACCAGTATCTACAGATGATACTGCAGAACCACCCATACCTATTCTGTAGTTGTCTCCACCAATGATGACAATTTTATCCCCTTCTTTAGGTGTGGATTTTAAAGCATCATCTTGTTTCCCATAACCTATTCCACCAGCTAACATAATTACTTTATCAAATCCATGTTTCTTTCCAGACTCCGTGTGTTCAAATGTTAATACAGAACCATTAATCATTGGTTGTCCAAACTTATTCCCAAAATCAGATGCGCCATTGGATGCTTTTATTAGAATGTCCATCGGAGTTTGGTATAGCCATTTTCTTTCATCCATTGCTTTTTCCCACTTTCTTTCATTATCTAATCTAGAGTAAGAAGTCATGTAAACAGCAGTTCCAGCCATAGGTACAGATCCTTTTCCGCCAGCCATTCTGTCTCTAATTTCTCCCCCAGAACCGGTAGCAGCTCCATTAAATGGTTCAACGGTAGTTGGGAAATTATGTGTTTCTGCCTTCAAGGAAAGTACAGTTTCAATATCTTTTGTTTCGAAGAAATCAGCTTTGTTTTGTGATTTTGGAGCAAATTGCATGGCCTTAGGTCCTTTAACAAAACTCACATTATCTTTATAAGCAGAAACTATAGTATTTGGATTTTCTTTTGAAGTTTTTCTTATCAGATTAAAAAGAGAAGTTTTCTTTTCCTTTCCATCGATAATAAATCTTCCATTAAATATTTTATGTCTGCAATGTTCAGAGTTTACTTGTGAAAAGCCAAACACTTCTGAGTCAGTTAACTTTCTGCCGATTTTTTCAGAAATACTTTCTAAGTAAGCAACTTCATCTTTGTTTAATGCTAGCCCTTCTTGCTCATTATATTTTTCAATATTATCAATTTCTAAAATTGGTTCAGGTTCAATATTAACTGTGAAATGATCTTGGCTTATTGTCTCATACATTTGCTCCAGCATTGGGTCATAAGAGTCTTTGGTGGAAGATTTAATTTTATATTCTTCCATTCTAAATACTTTTGTAATACCCATGTTGTGAGCAATTTCTACAGCATTAGTTGACCAGGGCGAAACCATCTCTCTTCTTGGTCCAACAAAAGCTCCATTTATTGTTTGATTGCTAATCATAGTTCCATCTAAAAGCCATTCTAATTTTTGCATATCTTCAGGATTAATTTCTCCTTTAGATTCTAATGCAATCATTGTGTTTTTAGTAGTTTGAAAGAAAGATATCATCTGCTTTTTTTTTTAGCTTTTGTAATATGTTGCAAACATAATAAATACAATGGATTTGAGCTAGTTAATGAATCTATGTTGAAAAGTGATTTATTATGATTTTAATTCCTTCAGTTTAATTATTTTAGTAAAAAAATATTTTTTTGATTAAATTTCAAAAAAACTAAATAAATTATTTCCTATGAACTATTTTAATTTAATTCTCCTCTTACCAATAATTTGGCTTTTATTAAAATCTATAATGATTATACCTGAGAGACAATCTTGGGTCATCCAGCGTTTAGGTAAATTCAATAGAATATCTAGGCCAGGTTTAAAGTTGAAAATACCGATTTTAGAATCTATTGCTTCAAAAGAAAATCTTAGGATTCAACAATTAGATGTAGATGTTGAGACAAAAACATCAGACGATGTTTTTGTAATTCTAAAAATCTCTGTTCAATATCGTGTTATAGGTTCCAAAGTATATGAAGCTTTCTATGAATTAGATGATCCCCATGGTCAAATTGCTTCTTATATTTTTGATGAAGTAAGAGCAGAAGTTCCTAAATTAGGATTAGATGATGTATTTGGAAAGAAAGATGATATTGCTTTAGCTGTCAGAGATAATATTTCTTCACAAATGGATCAATATGGATATAAAATTGTTAAAACATTAATTACAGATATTAACCCTGATGAATTAGTAAAAGCATCAATGAATAAGATTAATGCGGCAACTAGAGATAAAGAAGCTGCTGTTCAAGAAGCAGAGGCAGAGAAAATTAGAATTGTAAAGAAAGCAGAAGCAGAAGCTGATTCAAAAAGACTTTCTGGGGAGGGTATAGCTCAACAAAGGTTAGAAATTGTAAGAGGGTTTAAGGAGTCTGTTGAAGATTTTCAAAAAGCTCTTCAAGATGTCGACCCTCAAGAAATAATGCAATTTGTGTTAATGACTCAGTATTTTGACACATTAACTGCTATTGGAGCAAATGAAAATAATAATACTGTAATGGTTCCTCATACTCCTGGTGGAATGAAGGATTTCCAGCAACAAATAATTGATGGTACTTTTGTTGGGAAAGAGCTAGCGAGAAACAGTAAAAAATAGCTTGCTTATAAAAGCAACCCAGATTTAAACTATACGTTATAACGTTATATGTTTATTTTTTTAATAAATTCTATTTGTGAAAATTTTTAGTTTTTTAAAGTTTTTTTGGTTGATAACCTTTTTAGGTTTTTCCATTAATCAAGTATATGGAACTCATGTGCCAGGAGGAAATATTTCTTATGAATGCATAGGTAATAATACATATGTAATTACTCTTACGGTCTTTGAAGATTGTGGTACTGCATTTTACTCTAATGGTCCTGAAACAATTGATATTTCTAACTCTTGTGGTTTGTCTTTTTCATCTTCTATCGATTTACCAAATGTTATTTTCCAACAAGAAGTATCTCAACTTTGTCCAACGGTTATTTCTAATAATCAAAGTGAATGTAGTGGCGGTAGTTTTCCAGGAGTTTATATGCATGTTTGGAGAGATACAATAACTCTTCCTGGAAATTGCAATAGTTGGGTGTTTTCATTTTTTAGTTGCTGCAGAAATGCATCCAATAATTTATCTGGAACAAGTAATGATTATTATTGGGAATCGGTTTTAAATAGTAATACTTCTCCTTGTAACTCTTCTCCAGTTATAACTGCTCAGCCAATACCATATAACTGTGTTAATCAAATAGTTAATTATAATTTTGGTGTTTATGAGCCAGATGGAGATTCTCTAGTTTATTCTTTGATAAATGCAATGACAGGTCCAAATGGTAGTGCTCCTTATCAAGGGGGCTATTCTGGTACAATACCAATACCCGGAATAAATATAAACCCTTCAACAGGGGAAATTATTTTTACTCCTACAATGACTGGAAATTTTGTTGTAGCTGTTTTAATTGAAGAGTATAATTCTAATGGAGATTTAGTAGGAAGTGTTGTTCAAGATTTTCAATTTGAAATTATCACCTGTACTAATATTAATCCAACACCACCTACATCTGGAATATCAAATTTTGTTAGTTCTGCTGTTTTAACTGGACCATTTGATATTCAAGCATGCGAAGGCGATAGTATATGCTTCGACATTGAGTTTACAGATAATAACCCAACGGATTCTATTTATATTAATTCTAATATTACTCAATTGTTTCCAGGAGCAACAATGGTTCAAAATTCTTATTTTACACCTGCTTCAGCAACATTTTGTTTACAGATTCAGCCCGGAGCCAATCCTTTTAGTACTATTAGTATTGTAGTTAATGATAATGCATGTCCAATTGTTGGTGTTTCTTCTTCAGCCATTGGAGTTACTGTTATTTCCAGTACTTACGCTGGTCAGGATAGAATTATGTGCCAGGGGGTTGGTACTCAATTAATGGCAACTGGTGGTTCCACTTTTGATTGGTCTGTTATAAGTGGTGACCCAATAAGTATAGGAAATAATTTTTCCTGTAATAATTGTCCTGATCCAATTGCTAATCCAACTTCAACAACTGTTTATAAAGTAACAAGTAACCTTTCTGGCGGATGTGATCA
>CEUK01186269.1_pt1 | contig 11283 bp, 9 predicted proteins | sample 356451 | NCBI WGS metagenome assembly CEUK01 (sample SAMEA2622843, study PRJEB7988) | marine metagenome | isolation source: saline water (ENVO:00002010), including
TTTTATGTAAAAGAATTTCAGAATCAACTTCTTTAACTAATAAAATAATTGAATCAACATACGGGGACACTTTAAGAACCCGCTTCTTAAGCAGCATATGTTCCTCATAAGACAGATAAGGTTTTAGAACAATTTCATCTAATAGTTCTGTTTTTTGATTTATATTAGTATTGTTTTCCTGTGATTTTAAAACAGATAATAAAAGAAAAAACCATAAAAAAATACATCTACTTAATTTAAGTGTTATCATAGTAAGCAATATATAAAATTATCATCATGTACAGACAAATAATTGAAAAGCATAAATTAATTTTTCTAGATGAAGAACATCATACATATTCGCTTTTAAACTCTGATATTCAATTCATTAGTGTTACAGAATTCATTGGAACTTTTTTTGATAATTTTAATGAAGAAGAGGTAGCTAAAAAACTGATTAAAACTAAAAAATATAGTAATAAAACTGTAGAGGAAATTTTAAATGAGTGGAAATCACGTAGAGACCGTGGAACAATTGTACATAAACAAATTGAAGACTTCCTACTCAACAATAAACATTCTGATCTACTTATGGAATTAGACTTAAAAGCTCAAAAAGGAATCGATTTTTTAAAAACAAAATGCATTAAACATCAGAATCATTTATTTCCTGAAGTTCGCGTATGTTCAGAAAAATTAAAGCTAGCAGGGACAATAGATCTATTAATTTACAATCAAAAAAATAAAAAGTTTTCAATAATTGATTGGAAAACTAATTTAGAAATTAAAAAAAATGGATTTAAAAAAGGAATAACACACCCATTATTATCAATTGATGATTGTAGTTTCAACAAATATAGTCTTCAACTATCCATATATAAGGAAATTCTAGAAAAAGAATTCAATATAGAAGTAGCGGGCACATATATTATTCACCTAAAAGAAAATGCATATGAATTAATGAAATGCGAAATAAATCAATTATTAGTCTTAGAAATGTTGGAGAGTAGAGAAAAATTAATTTAAATTTCACACATGGCTAATCAAAATCAAGAAAAATCAGTATTTATTAATCAATTAACCAATGACATAGAGTCATTAGAAAAGTTAATTTTAAATAAAAATCTAGAATGTTTTGACCGAATAGGAGCAGAACAAGAATTCTGCTTAATTGATGATAACTTCAGACCAAATGCAATAAATGATAAAATTGTTGAAAAAATTAAAAAACATGGATTTGTAACAGAGATAGCTAAATTTAACATGGAATTAAATATTGACCCCATTAATCTTAGCAAAAATGCTCTCAGAGAAATGGAGAATGTATTGATTTCAAAAATGGATATCGCAAAAAAAATTGCAAAAAAAAATGATTCTGATATTATAATGACTGGCATTTTACCTACAGTTAGAAAACACGACCTAAGACTTAACAACATCTCGAATAACCAAAGATACTTTGACTTGTGTGATGCAATTAGTAAATCCAGAGGCAATAAATATAAAATTAGAATTTCCGGATTAGACGAATTAATTTTTCAACATGATTCTCCATTAATTGAAGGTTGTAACACCGGATTTCAATTTCATCTACAAATTGATCCTAAAGCATTTGCGAGAATATATAATTTTGCTCAATTAATTGCTGCTCCAGTTTTAGCTACAAGTGTAAATTCGCCAATACTATTTGGTAAAAGATTATGGCAAGAAACTAGAATTGCTGTGTTTCAACAAGCAACCGACACAAGAATTATAGGCAATTATCATTTAGAGAGCTTACCTAGAGTAACATTCGGCAATAAATGGCTAGACAAATCTTTAATAGAAATTTTTAAAGAAGACATTACTAGATATAAAATCCTTCTTAAATCCTTAAATCAAAAAATCAATATTAAACAAAATCTAAAAATTCCTAGACTAGATGCATTATCATTACACAACTCCACAGTATACAGATGGAATCGACCTTGCTACGGAATTTACAAAGGCAAACCAAGTGTAAGAATAGAAAATAGAATGCTACCATCAGGACCTAGCATAGTAGACGAAGTTGCAAACTCTAGCTTTTGGCTTGGATTGTTATTTTTTTATAAAAACAGTGACATAGAAAAATTAAATGATGCCATTACTTTTGATGATGCTAGAATCAATTTTTACGCTGCCGCACAGCAAGGACTAGATGCCACATTTAGATGGCTTGATGGCAAAAGAATTGATGCAAGAAAATTAATTCTAAATGAATTAATTCCTAAAGCAGCAATTGGCTTATCTAGTATTAATATCAATCCTAAAGACATCGAAAAGTATTTGAATATCATAAAAGAAAGAACTAAAAATAGACAAAATGGATCTAGATGGATTATTAACGCATATGATTCTCTTATAAAGAAATTCTCAAAGCAAAATGCACTAACAACAATTACTTCAGAAATTATTCAAAATCAGGAACACAACATTCCTGTTCACAAATGGAATAAACCTAACACTAGTGTTGTAATCAATAATCCATCAAAATTACTTGTGGAAGAATGTATGGATAGGGATATAAATTCAATAAATGAAGAAGATATATTTGAATTAGCATATCAAATTAATCTGTGGACAAAGAAAGATTATATGGTGGTTGTTAACCAAAAAGGTCATATTACTGGTGTTTTAACTAGAAAAATACTAAATAACAACTCATATATTAAAAGAAGAAGGATTCTAATTATTAAAAGTGTTATGCAGAAGAATCCAAAAACAATTTCGCCTAATCATACAATTGAAAAGACATTGGGTTATATGAAAAAATATAATGTCAATATTTTACCAGTAGTAGAAAATAAACTATTCATTGGAATGATTCATAGAAACAACTTAATACACTATGAAAAAAATACTGATGAAAAATTAATCAAAAAAGAGACATCTGAAAACTACGAGAGAGTTATAGGCAATTATCATAGTAATAATAAAAAAACCTTGATATTTATCACAGGAATTCATGGAAATGAGAACTCAGGATTAAAAGCCTTAGAAAATTTTTTTAATATAATTCAAACATCTAGCATCAAAATTGAAGGAAGTGTAATTGGTTTAATTGGAAACCTAGCAGCAGTGAAGAAAAAAAGTAGATATCTTGACGAAGATATGAATAGGGTTTGGAAAGAAAAACAATCTAAATCCAAAACAAAAAGCTCTGAGCAAAATGAAATGCATATTCTCAAAAAAGAAATTGAAAAAATAATTATTAACAAAAACAAAAAAAATATTTGTATTATTGATTTGCATAACACATCCTCACCAAATGGTGTGTTTGCAATTGCAAATAATCAACAAGAAGTAAATTTAGCTGCTAAAATTGGCATACCAGTTATAACAAATTTATTTACAAAAGTTCAGGGCTCTCTTTCATCATATTATAGCAAAAAAGATATAATGAGCATTGTTTTTGAAGGTGGTGCTATAGGAGATCCTGCTTCAATAAAAAATCATGAAGCTGGAATTTGGAAAATTTTACTTGAGCAAAAAATGATAAAACTTAATTCAGTGCCAAAAAAAATAAGTAATAATCTGAAAATTATGCAAGATTTTTCTATTAAAAAAGGAGGTTTATTTCAGGTGAAATACATTCATGAAATAAATAAAAAAGACGATTTTTTCATGATCCCGAATATGAAAAATTTTGATAAAATCAAAAAACATGATATTATTGGTCATGATAGAAAAGGAGAAGTCAAAGCCCCAATTTCTGGATATTTACTTATGCCATTATACCAAGAAAAAGGCAAAGAAGGTTTTTATATAGTTGGGGAATGAAAAAAAAAAAAATTCTATTATTACAAGCAAGAAAAGAAAAAGACCCAATGATTTTACATGAGAAGCTTTGTTTCCAAAAACAACTTAAATATCAATTTAACCAACTTGACTCATTAGACTTAATTAGGGATGAAATTCAAATAGAAAAATTGGAAAGATATGATGCATTTATAATTGGTGGAAGTGGAGATTTTTCAGTTGCTACAGGAGGACCGTGGTTTAAAAAAGTATGTAAAATAGTGAAATACTTATATAATAATAATAAGGTGACTTTTGCTTCTTGTTGGGGATTTCAATTAATGGCAAAAGCTATGGGTGGAGAAGTTAAAAATAATATAAATCAAGCAGAACTTGGCACCACTAAACTTTGGTTAACAAAACAAGGAGAAGTAGATAAAATATTCAAAAATTTACCTTTATTTTTTTTTGCACAGATGGGGCATGAAGATATTGTTACAAAACTACCAGAAGACGCAATTTTATTAGCATCTTCCAAAAAAGTTAAAAATCAGGCATTTCGTTTTATGAACAAACCAATTTATTGCACACAGTTTCATCCAGAATTAACAAAAGCAGACCTAAAAAAAAGAATGCAAACTTATCCTCAATATGTTCATAAGATTTTAGGAATATCTCAAAAAGAGTTTTTAGAAAATCGATGTTTCAACACGAAACATACTACAAAACTAATATCTTTATTTTTTCAAGAATATTTAAACAATATTAATTAAATCAATGAGTCTAGAGCAGTATCCAGACTCATTATCATACCAACCAACAATTTTAATCATATTATTGGCAGAATATGTTAACTCTGAATCATAAACACATGAAAATGAACTTGCTTTGACATCAATAGACACAATTGGATCAGTATTATATTTTAATACGTTATAAGTTTGCTTAGCAGAATAATCTTTAAATAAGCTATTCACATCTGAAATACTTATTTTATTATTTACAAAACAAGTAATGTCAATTAAAGAACAATTAGATACAGGAACTCTTATTCCACAACCACCTAAATCAAGATGAGGAAAAATATTAGTAAGCGCTTTTGCTGCGCCTGTAGTAGTTGGTATTATTGAATTAGTCGCTGATCTAGCACGTCTTAAATCAGCATGAATACCATCATGAAGATTTTGATCTGATGTATATGAATGAACAGTAGTAACATAAGCACTTTTTAATTTCAACTCATCGTCTAAAACTTTAATCATTGGAGCCGCGCAATTTGTTGTACAAGATGCATTAGATATTATATCATGTTTTTTTTGCAAGATATTATCATTAACTCCTAATACAACCATTGGTATATCCTTAGATGAAGGTGGACAACAAAGAATTACTTTTTTAGCTCCTAATTCAATATGACAACTTAACTCTTTTTTAGTTTTATACTTACCCGTACATTCAAATAAAATATCTATATCATAATCTTTCCATGATAAATTTTCTAAATCTTTAATATTTAACACAGATATCTTGTTTTGATTAATGAATAAAGATTCATCTGAATGATTAACATTGCCAATAAAATGACCATGAATAGTATCGTATTTTAAAAGATGCGCTAGAATTTTTGGAGTTGCCAAATCATTTATCACTACAAGTTCATAGTTTGAGTCTTTAGATATCATTCTACATAAAAGACGACCAATCCTTCCAAAACCATTAATCGCAATTCTTTTCATCTCCTAAAACAAATGTTTTTCAGCATGATAAGAAGATCTAACTAAAGGACCTGATTCTACATATTTAAATCCAAGTTTCAAACCAATTTCTTTGTATTTATTAAATTCTTCAGGTTTTACAAATCTTTTCACAGGAATATGTTTTTTGGTAGGTTGCAGATATTGACCTAAAGTCACTATATCAATTCCGACCTTACGCATATCATGTAAACATGAAATAACCTCATCCTCTTTTTCTCCTAAACCTAACATAATGCCAGACTTTGTTCTTTTAACACCCATCTCTTTTAAAAGTCTTAAAACTTCTAAACTTCTATCATATTTTGCTTGAATTCTTACGTTAGCAGTTAATCTTCTAACAGTTTCAAGGTTGTGAGAAACAATTTCTGGATTAACATTAGCTATTTTTTCTACACTAGTATGTAAACCTTTAAAGTCAGGTATTAAGGTCTCTAATGTGGTCTTCGGAGATAATCTCCTAACTGCTTGAATTGTTTGAACCCAAATATTTGCACCTCCATCTTCTAAATCGTCTCTGTCTACCGAAGTAATAACACAATGTTTTATGTCCATTAATTTAACTGATTGAGCAACGCGTTCAGGTTCAGACCAATCAATTGAAGAGGGTCGGCCTGTAGCTACTGCACAGAAGCCACATGATCGGGTACACACATTACCTAAGATCATAAATGTTGCAGTACCAGCACCCCAACACTCTCCCATATTAGGACAATTACCACTTTCACAAATTGTGTGTAATTTGTGTTTATCTACTATTTTTCTAAGGTCAGTAAATTTTTTTCCAGATGGCAACTTTACTCTCAGCCAACTTGGTTTTTTATTTTTTCTTAATAAATTATCTTTTGCTTTAGGTGATTGAATAGAAGATAAGTCAACTTTTACCCAATCTTTTTTTGATATCATTTCCTTATTAAGACTCATAATTAATTAACAATAATTATGTGAATTAATAAGATGAATCAGTGGGAGTTACTTGTTTATATTGATTTGGAAACTCATGCTGTACTAGTCCTGGGCAAGGGTCATTATGAGATATCGTATAACACGAACTAAAAATAGAAACAATAAAAATTATAAAAGTAAAATAGTGTAATCTAACCATAATATAACAAATGTTGATTTGTCAAATGTAATAATTTTACTATAAAGATATTCATTATATTTAAATAATAATTTGTTTAAAATATAAAACATGAACAAACAATTAAATGTTTATGGAATTCAACCTGTAATTGAATTAATTGATTCAGAAAAACAAATTGATACAATTTATCTACAAAAAGACATTAATACTTCATGGTCTACAAAAATTAAATTTTTGGCAAGAGAACAGAATTTAAATTTAAAATTAGTTCCAAAATATAAATTAAATAGAATTACTAAAAAAAACCATCAAGGTATCGTTGCAACAACGTCTAGCATTACATTTCAAAATTTTGAAAATTTACTCTCAATCATTTTTTCACAAGGAAAATTTCCGATTTTTTTACTTTTAGATAGAGTAACTGATGTTAGAAATTTTGGCTCAATTTGTAGAAGCGCAGAATCTTTTGGTGTAGATGGAATAATTATTCCGGAAAAAAATTCTGCACAAATTAATGAAATTGCTATGAAAACATCTGCAGGGGCATTGTCTAATTTAAATATATGTAGAGAAAAAAATCTAATTAAAACTGTCAAAACAGCAAAAAAATATGGACTAACTATTATTGCATGCTCTGAAAAAAGTCACAAAAATATTTGTGAACTTAACTTAACAAAGCCTCAAATAATCATTATTGGATCAGAAGAAAATGGAATATCACAACCACTTCTCAAGTTAGCACACGAACAAGGAAAAATACCGACTAAAGGAAAAACAAACTCTCTCAACGCATCTGTTGCAGCTGGAATAATTTTATTTGAACATAATAGACAAGTATGCAGTTAGTTTGAAAATTTTTTCAACAAAATATCTGTTGTTGTAGAACCCGGACGTTCTATAGGCATCCCTAGAGCACGGCTCCAAATCAGTTGAGACATTATGCCTAACGAGCGAGACACACCAAATAAAACTGTAAAAAAATCATATTCTCGCATACCATATTTTAACAATAAAATACCGGAATGAGCATCTACATTAGGCCATGGATTTTTCACTTTACCAGTTGCCTCTAAAATGGGAGGTACCACTTCAAAAACTCTACTAACAAGAAGGAAAAGTTCATCGTCTGGCAAATACTTTAAAGCAAATTCTCTTTGTGCAGTATATCTAGGATCAGTTTTTCTAAGTACAGCATGACCAAAACCAGGTATAACCTTTCCTGAATCTAATGTATTTTGAACATATTCTGCAATTTTTTCCCGCTCAGGTAATCCTCCACCTAATTCTTTTTGCATTTGCAATAACCATTTAACTACTTCTTGGTTTGCTAAACCATGTAATGGACCAGCCAAACCATTCATGCCGGCAGAAAAAGATAAATATGCATCACTAAGTGCAGATCCAACTAAATGTGATGTGTGAGCTGAAACATTACCTCCTTCATGATCCGAGTGAATAGTCATATATAACCTAATTAAATCTTTAAATTCACTATTAGAAAAACCTAACATATGAGCAAAATTTTCAGACCAATCAACATTTTTTAGTGGCTTGATATAATCTTCATTGTGATAATTCCTTCTATATATATATGACGCAATATATGGTAGTTTTGCGATTAAATTCAATGCATCTTCAAAAGTAGAATCCCAATAATCCTTTTTTCCAATACCTTTTTGATATGCTTTTGAAAATTCACTATTGTTTCGTAAACTTAAAATTGCAATTGAAAACTGAGTCATAGGGTGCATTTCCTTAGGCAAATTATTAATGACACTATAAACATAATCTGGTACTGATGATCTTGCTTCCAGCTCTTTACTTATCAAAGCAACATCTTTTTCATTAGGGAGCTCACCTATTAACATCAGATAAAACATGCCCTCAGGTAAAGGTTGATTGGAATTATTGGCTCTAGGTAGAAGGTCTTGGATTTCGGGTATAGAATAACCTCTAAATCTAATTCCTTCATTAGGATCTAACTTAGAAGTTTCTGTTACCATACTAAGCATCCCTCTCATTCCAGAAAATATTTGACGTAAACTTATTTCTCCAATAATTTTATCACCATAATCATGAACAAGATTTGAAACACGTGATCTTGAATCATGAATTTTATCCTCAAATTTTTGTTTTAAATTTTTCATAAGTATTAATTTAAATAAATAAAGAAAAATAACTTGCTTCAGAGCCTAATTCTTCTTCAATTCTTAAAAGCTGATTGTACTTTGCTACCCTATCTGATCTACATAAGGATCCGGTTTTAATTTGTCCAGCCGAAACACCAACAGATAAGTCTGCAATTGTAACATCTTCTGTTTCTCCTGATCTATGGCTAATAATTGTTTTATAATTATTTTCTTTGGCTAACTTAATCGTATCCATAGTCTCTGTTAAGGTACCTATTTGATTTAACTTAATTAATATAGCATTAGCAATATTATTATTTAAGCCATGTAGTAATCTTTTCTTATTAGTTACAAATAGATCATCTCCAACTAACTGGATTTTTGAACCAATTTTTTTTGTTAATTGTGACCAACCTTGCCAATCATCCTCATCAAGTGCATCTTCAATTGAAATAATTGGATATTTACTAACTAAATCAGTCCAAAAATCTACCATCTCAGAAGAAGATAATTGTTGTTTCTGTCCCCCATTTAAAGATATTGAGTATAAATTATTTTTTTTGTTGTAAAATTCTGATGCAGCAGCATCAAGAGATAAACATACATCTTTGCCCACAACATAACCTGCCTTTTCAATAGATATAAGAATTAATTCAATAGCTTCTTCATGGGAATTTAAAGAAGGTGCAAATCCACCTTCATCACCTACATTAGTTGATAAATTCTTAGATTTTAAAACATCATAAAGAGCATGAAAAACTTCAACACCTATCTGAATTGAAGATGAAAATGTCTTAGCAGAGACAGGCATAATCATAAATTCTTGAATATCTATTTGATTATGTGCATGAACACCACCATTAAGTATATTCATCATAGGAATTGGCAAAGTTACTTTTTGATCATGTGATAAATAATTATATAATCCTTTTTTTTGAGTATAAGCAGCTGCCTTGGCAACAGCTAAGGAAATAGGAAGAATTGCATTTGCACCAATTTTTGACTTATTTTCAGTACCATCAATTTTAAGCATTAATGTATCAATTTTTTCTTGATCAAAAATAGACAAACCAATTAATTCAGGTTTTAATATTTTATTAATATTATTAATAGCATTTAATACACTTTTCCCATTAAAAGCTTTATCATTATCTCTAATCTCATGTGCTTCATAAATCCCCGTAGATGCTCCAGAAGGAGCAGTAGCTCTTCCTAATAAACCAGAAGATGTTAACACATCCACCTCAACTGTTGGATTACCTCTAGAGTCAATTATTTGACGTGCCTTAATGTTTTTGATTTTAGACATATTAGTTATCTATATAAGAAGACATGTTACTAATAAAATCATCAAATAAATATCTGGAATCATGTGGGCCTGGAGAAGATTCTGGATGATATTGAACGGAAAAGCATGGTCTATCTAAATATCTAATTCCTTCAATTGAGTTGTCATTTAAATTTCTGTGAGTTATTACAATTGATTGATTTTTTACCATGCTATTTTCATCTATTGAAAACCCATGATTTTGAGATGTTACTTCTGATTTATTTGTTTTTAAATTAATTACAGGATGATTTATCCCGCGATGACCTGTATGCATTTTATAAGTCTTTAGACCGCCTGCTAATGCAATAAGCTGATGACCCAAGCAAATTCCAAATACAGGAATTCCTAAATTTATAATTTCTATTGTTTTACTAATTGAATCTCTCATTACCGAGGGATCTCCAGGTCCATTGGATAAAAAAACACCTGTTGGATTAAATTCTTTAATTTCTTCAATTGAGGCATTCATTGGAAATATTTTTAAATAAACATTTCTAGATGTTAAACATTTTAAAATATTTTTTTTGACTCCAAAATCAATCACCGCAACTCTATACTTAGAATCTTTTTCACCTAAATAATAACTTGTCTTTGTTGAAACAAATGAGGATAATTCTAATCCTTCCATAGATGGAACCTTAGAAAGTTTGTCCTTCAAAAATTTCACATCTAGTGTTTCAGTAGATATAATTGCATTCATAGCACCCTTATCTCTTATGTGCTTTACTAAAGCCCTTGTATCTACATCCCAAATACAAGCAATCTGATTAGACTTAAAATAATCAATTAAATTTCCATGCGATGCGTATCGAGAATTATGTGAATTAAAATCTTTACAAACCAAACCTGAAATCTTAACTGATTCAGACTCTGTTTCTAAATTAGAAAATCCATAATTTCCAATATGTGCATTTGTTGTTACCATAATTTGACCATAATAAGAAGGATCGGTAAAAACTTCTTGATAACCAGTCATTCCAGTATTAAAACAAATTTCACCTACAGAAACGCCAGTGAATCCAGCCCCTCTTCCAAAAAGCGTAGTTCCATCTTCTAATAGTAAAACTGCATCATCTTTCACAGTAAAATATAATTTTAAATCAACAAATAATCTATATTACAAATAGATTTATTTATCTTCTTCTTTATTTGTATTATCAATTGAAGGTTTAATATCATCATCTTCCGACACACTTAAGTTTTTATCATTTTTCTCATCAGTAGTTACTTCTTCAATTGAAGAAG
>CEUK01093661.1_pt1 | contig 11263 bp, 5 predicted proteins | sample 356451 | NCBI WGS metagenome assembly CEUK01 (sample SAMEA2622843, study PRJEB7988) | marine metagenome | isolation source: saline water (ENVO:00002010), including
TATAGCTCAATATAACTTACATGATTTTTTACCTGATCTTATTTCTTTAGGTGATCGGTCTTGTGTCTTTAGTCTTGCTGCATTGCATCTTATGCGAAAGGATTCTGTTAAATATTTTGATAGAGTTCGTTCCTTCTTAAAAGATCAACATCCAAATGTGGTGATGAAGGCCCTAGAGGTGTTAATCGAATATGGTCATACTTCGGCACTTACGCTTAGTTTGCAATATTTAAATCATTCAGAACCCAAAATAAGTAGTTTTGTAAAAAGAAAATTAATTCGGCTTGGAAGCGAACAACTCAATATTTTATTTGATGAATTAATTTCTAAGAATCAATTAAAGTATGATCGTTTGATCTTCCACTCAATTTTGAAAATTCGTTTTAGTAATACATTTGAAATACTAAATACGATTAAATATAGAGCCAAAGGTGAGTTCTTAAAGCAAATTGAACATATAATAGAAAAATTAAAAATTCATCAACCAAAGCAATCTCAGTCTACTTCTCACAACAAAGAACTGTCTCCATTAGAATTAAAATTTCGCCAAACTCAAAGCGCTGATGAGTTGATATTTTTAATAAGATCCTTAGATCAAGTACGAGCTAAAAGAGATCTTAAACTTAGGTTACTGATGAGATTTCTATCACATCCTGAACCAGAAGTCCGTCTTGCTAGTCTTGAGACTTTAGTACCCCTGGCCCCTGACAATCTTGTAATACTTTTTCAGCAATTCTTACATGATAAGTTTCCCGCTATTAGAGCTACTGCAATTTTAGCATTAGGTCAAAATCCCCAGTTCAAACCTATTTATAAGGATGAAATTTTAATCAGCCTAAAAGAGATGATCAAATTGGGTGATAAAGATTCTCTAATGAATGCCATAACATGTATTGGCAACCTAGTTGATGAAAATCTAATTCCTCTAGTACAAGAAATTTTGGAGCATCCTAACGTAGATTTAGAAATTCAAGATGCAGGCTATGAGATACTCAAATCTTTCAATCGTGAATTACCCTCAACTACAAATTCATGTAACAGATTGCCTGGTGAAGAATTGCTTGAATCTCACGATCAATATGAATTATCGATTGATGGTCCTACTTTTTTACTCAAACTCGAAGAGGCATTATTAGGCGAAGATAAAAAGAATAAAATCGCACTCTTAAAAGGTCTAGCTCAGTTCGAAGTGACTCCCTATGCAGAGTCCGTTACTCAACTTTTATATCGATTACATCAGTTTGAAGAAGATCCCAAGGTGTTAGCATTGATGCTTCGTAATCTGGGGCTTTATCAATTCAGAGACTCATCTGATTTCTTATTGGAATACTTGCAACATCCACATATAGATGTTAAAGCAGCTGCACTACGTTCCCTAGCTTACTACAATGATTCTCGCCTGCTTGTTTCATTTACGGAATTATTAAATGAATCTTGGAAGTCTAATAAACCATTAAAACTAATTGACGAAATCATTGAATATGTTTTTATAAAAAGGCCGGACCTTGGACTTATAGCACTTGAAAAATTAGGGAAATTAGGTAGATCTCAAGAAAAAAGATTAGAGCAATGGTTAAATTACTGCCAATGCAGTTCTTGGCCAACACTAGAAATAATTAACAGCTGGTTCGAATTGGAATTTTCGGAAAACTTCCTAGATTTTCTTTGTGCCCTGATATGTCAACTACTGACAAACTGGAATTTAGACGATGTAGCTCCTTTACTTCTAAAAAACCCCCATCAGAAGTATAGAAAACGGTTTGAAGAAGCTATTAAATTATTGCGGCCATCTTTAGATTTATCCACTTATATTTCCCATCCATCGACTTGTAAAGTATCCGTTAAAAGTGTAGAAACAATGGACAAAAGAAAGCAGGCTATTGCTTCAAACCAACGGAAAGAAAAAGATAGTTTAGAAAGCCTAGGCGATTCGAATTCAATTATTGAGCCATCTACAATCGAGGTACAAAATCGCCATTCAAGTTCAAATTCTTATTTAAAAAATATTCCTCATGTAATAACTATAATTACAGGCAGTATAGCTTCGTTTAGTCTCTATTTATTGCTGATTAGTTTACCAAAAGATTTAACATCAACTCCTTTGAATTTGAATCCATCCTTCGATTTACCTAAAAATGAAACTGACTTTTCTGCGAAAGCTACATTTCTGGGTCAAAAATCTATAAATTTGGCTATGTTTAATTGGAATGGACATAGCTTAGTTGCAAAATTGACTAGTCCTCAATGGCTAACTTTTGATATCAATGAATTCGTGACTGTTAATGGTAATTTCAAAGGTAGGGACCAAATAGGGAATCTTGTTTTGGATGTCAATTCATTCACAAAATAGTGAATTATTTCAAACAAGTAACCTTTTCTAATTCAGGTGCGTATTGTTATTTGATCCAAATTAAAATAATGACAATTTTTTAATTCATACCATTGACAGTTTATTGAAAAAGATTAGGGTATAGATCTATTTTGAAAATAGTTATGACTTGGGAATATATTCCAAGGCATCATTACGTCAGATTTGAGGATGTAATTTGCATAGAGATAGTTCGTTTAGATTATTATTAAGCATTTGTGTGTTTCTGCTCGGGGTACCGATGATTTGTGCTTCAAATCAGTGGAATTCCGATGTTATTGAACACAGTAAAAATTATAAACATCCATTCGAGGATACTTTCGCTTCCACCCTCGAAGGGGTCTGCAATACGTTCAATCTAAAATATGATGACATGGATATTCGTCTTGAGGATTGGAAAGGCTTCTCTAGCAGCGTTGAAAGTGGTTGGATACCAGTCAAAATTGGAATTCAAACGGTAAACGATAAGGTTAAGTCTGCACCGCTGTTTTTTTACATTCCCGGGGCATTCTCTAATTTAGATGATAAACAGAATCGTCAGTGGATGCACTCTTTAACGCAACAGGGTTATCATACAGTTGTCTTCCCCAATCCGTGGGGTACTGACTTCATTAGCCGAAAATCTAAATCACCGATAGGCTACGTTACTACAGAAGCGCAAATCATTTATGACGCGATGAGATATGTTTATCAAAAAGCTCTTATTAATGGCATGTTAAGTGGACCGGTTAGAGTAGCAGGCGTGAGTTATGGTGGATTTCTTTCGGCAATGGTAGCGGCCTTAGACTCCGAACATCCTGAACCTATTATCAATAAGGATGCTACCGCTGTAGCTCCACCTTATGATATGGGGATTACAATGGACCATCTTGACGCTGCTCTGGATGACATGAGGGAAGATTTTGCAGAAATTGGCCTCGCTAGTAAAGCGTGGAAATTTGCCCGATTTTGTAGGCTTAAAAATGAAACTCAAATGAAGCCCAAGCATTATCGTGATGCTAAAGGTTTGGTGGCTTATTCAGGATTTCATGACACGCTAGTAGATTCCGTCATTTTATATGACGAATTACGAGATGTTAACGCTATTCCAGATCGAGATAAAGGTAAGAAATCAGACAAATTTAAGGCATGGAGAAAAGGCTTTACCTACAACCAATATTTCGACAGATATGCTCCTGGCGCCCGTCAGCTGATGAAAGAACAAGTAGGTAAATTAATGCATTGGGTCAATAGAGCAGAAGCCGGCAACGGAGCTAAAATCCGTTTAATGACAGCTGATGATGATTTTCTAAATGTGATAGGTGCCTTTGATCAGCACGCTAGTAAGATGATTCTTCTGCAAGATGGAGGTCACTATGGCTACAGGGGCGACGAGTGGTACTTTAAATTTTTAGATTTAGCCTTTGCAGATAAACACAAAATCTTTTTTGATAAGCTATATGAAAATCAGCCGGTAAACCTAACATCAGTAGCAAGTTTAGCCCACGTCAAGCGGCTGACTCAACCAGAAGACTTTATGTCTCCCGATTTCTACTTCTGGTAGACTTCTAAGTTCAATACTTAAATTTGTTTATTGGCGTTTTTGAATGGTTTAATAAAACAAAAAATTTTGCCTTGATTAATAACGTCCATATTCTTTTTTACGCAAGCATTTCTACAATTACGGATCTTAAGTAAGTTTCAATTTATATTTGTAATAGATGAGAAACATCAGAGGATTAAAGAGTAAAGCCATAACTGCAAAACACATACCACCAAATATTGGAATGGCCATTGGAATCATTATTTCAGAGCCTTTCCCTTGACTAGTCATGACGGGTAACAAGACTAAAATTGTAGTTGCTGAGGTCATCAAACAAGCTCTTGCTCTTCTATTTGAAGCTTTAATTATAGCTTCTATTAGTTGCCTTAGATTCTTTGGTTGTTTTTTTTCAACTTCAGACTTAATTAGGGTTGAAATGAGAACACCATCATCAGTTGCAATTCCAAATAGAGCTAAAAAACCAACCCAAACTGCCACACTTAGATGAATTGTTTGAATTTGAAAAATATCTCTTAAATGATTTCCAAAAAATGAAAAACTTAAAAACCAGTCTTGAGAAAATAGCCAAATCATAGTGAAACCACCGGACCATGCTAAAATTACAGAAAAGAAAATAATGCCAGTAATAACTTTTGAGTGAAACTGAAGACTTATGATTATCAGAATTATAAAGAGACACAATGGAATTATTATGCTTAACCTTTTATTGGCTCTTTGCTGATTTTTATAGCTACCAGCAAACTCATAAAATACACCAGGTGGAACGACTAACTCTCCAGTTTTTATCAAATCATCAAGAGCTTTCTTGGTTCTCTCTACGGCCTCACCTTCTGATACCTTATCCTGCTTATCAAATAGAACGTAACTAACTAACTTCGAATCCTCGCCCTTTATAGCTTGAGGACCCTTCCGATAATGAAGTTTTGCTAATAACGAAAGTGGTACAGAAGCACTTCCATTAGGTGTAGAAATTAAAAGTTTTTCAAGATCTTCTGGGCTGTCTCGATACTCCTTAAGAAATCTTATTGTCACTGGAAATCGATTACGACCACTTATCACCTCAGACAGCTTTCCGCCGCCAACACCTAATTCAAGATGATGTTGAGCATGCCTTATCGAAATTCCATAACGAGCTAGTGCTTCACGATCCCAATCGACTTCAAGATAAGGCTTACCTACAATCCTATCAGCAAAAACAGCACTTTTTTTTAGATCGGGTATATTTTTCAGATACTTTTCTAACTGGAGACCGAACTTCTCCATGACATCCAAATTATCACCAAATATTTTTATACCCATAGGAGCCCGCATACCACTTTGAAGCATTACAATCCGACCCTCTATAGGTTGTAAGAATGGTGCTGAAGTGGTGCCCGGAATTGTGCAAACCTTTACTATCTCATCCCATATATCCTGTTCAGACTTTATGTGATGTCGCCAAACACGATAAGGTCGTCCATTAGGGTCCTCAATTAAATTATTTTTAAGGTCTCTTAGAAATTTACTTTTAGATTGGTCATACTTGAAAAGTATTTTATTGCGATCTCTATCAAGAACATATTCAGGGTAATATTGAATAATTGTTTCGACCATTGAAAGCGGTGCGGGATCTAATGCGGATTCAGCTCGACCTGCTTTACCAACAGCCCATTTTATCTCTGGGATTGATGCTATACGAGCATCTAAATTAGATAGTACTGATAACATTTCTTCACCACCTGCATGTGGCATAGAGGTAGGCATGTACAAAAATGAGCCCTCTCGAAGTTTTGGCATGAATTCATTCCCTAAACCAGGGAAACACTTTGATATGGAGCCAAATATTTCACTATGCTTAAAACGCTCTGGAATAAAATTAAAAATAGTGGATGCCCCGAACCAAATATTCAATCCCAAGAATATAAGTAACAATGGTAGCCAAATAACCTTAAACTTATTTCTCAATGTCCAAGCTAATATAAGTGGATAATAATTAAGAAATATTTTCAGAAATCCAAGTAGTCCAACGATTAATGTTCCAGTAAAAAACATATTGAAAGTAAAGCCTGCTTCTAAACCTAAAGGCATCCAGCTACCTACAAGATAGAGAAAGCATATTAATGATAGAGGTATTGATAAACTAGTATTTAGGCTTTTATATTTAGGCGATTGTAAAAATCTAGCCAAAGGTGGCAGAAGAAATAAAGCAACGATTAAAGCAGCAATAATTGATAGTGTTTTTGTATAGGCTAAAGGCTTGAATAGCTTACCTTCAGAACCAGTTAGAAAGAAAACAGGAAGAAAGCTTATTAAAGTTGTGGATACAGCTACTAAAATTGGAGTATTTACTTCATTTAAGGCCTTTACAGTTGATTCAGAAATGCTTAATTCACGGTTATTGCTGAGATTTTTTTGTATATTTTCTACTAATATAATGCCTATGTCTCCCATTATTCCAATAGCAATAGCAATTCCAGAAAGAGCCACTACGTTGGCTTCAATTCCTAATATTTTCATCCATATAAATGTAAGTAGAATTCCAAATGGAAGGATTAGGCTCAATAACAAAGAGCTGCCTGCATGAAACAGAAATGCCATAACAACCAAACTTGCAATAAGGACTTCATCTTTAAGGGCCTGCCACAAAGTCAATAAAGTATCTTGAATAACATCCGTTCTATCATAGTACGGAGTCAAACGAAGATTAACATGTCGACCATCTTTAAGTGTTTTTCTTGGTAAAGCATTATTTATACTTTTAACCCTTTCTCGTATATCGTGTAGGACTTCCATAGGGTTACTGCCATAACGAGCAGTAACAATCCCACCAACGGTTTCATAACCGGCATCATCTAAAATACCTCTTCTAAATGCAGGTACCAGTTGCACTTTTCCTAATTGCTTTAAAAATAAAGGAGTGCCCTCCGATTGCGATATCACGATGTTTTCTAAATCTTCTGGATTTCTCACAAATCCGAGTCCACGTACCAGATACTCAACTTGGTTGTATTCCATGGTTTTTGCACCAACATCCAGATTGGAATTTCTGACGGCATTGGATACATCGATTAAAGTTTTTTTATGAAAAGCGAGTTTTTGCGGGTCTAACTGAATTTGGAACTCTTGTACAAACCCCCCAACCGATGCGACTTCACTCACACCTGGTATAGCCTGCAACATTAGTTTTACCTGAAAATCTTGTATTGTCCTGAGCTCCTCTAAATCAAATACTCCTTTGATTTCTTCACCAGAATCTGTGAATGCACGCAAAACATATAAATAAATTTGTCCTACCGGAGTTGCATCAGGACCCAAAGAAGGTTTAACCCCTGAGGGTAGCAAAGTGTCTGGAAGTGAATTTAACTTTTCTATTATTCTTGAGCGAGACCAATAAAAATCAGAATGCTCATCAAATATGAGATATATAGAGGAAATTCCTAAGAAACTATAGGTACGTATGTTTTTAACACCCGCAATACCCATTAATTGTGTTGAAAGTGGATAAGTTATTTGATCCTCAACATCTTGTGGACTTCGACCTTGCCATGGGGTAAAAATTATTTGCTGATTTTCACCGAGATCTGGAATAGCATCTACAGCTAAAGGTACTCTTAAATCATTGTGTATCCATCCTAGTTTTAGGGGTGATACTAAAAGGCCTACACACAGTAATAATAAAAAAAGACTTAATGTTAAACCCGGATGATTTATAAAAAACGTTTGTAAGCGTCTCACTATTGAATCCACTGTAGTCTTGTACCACAATTAATCATTTTAGAACCAAAATATGGATTTAATATTTCTTCATCTTCTTGAATCCAAAATGCACCCTTACTGTCGAAAGCCATAGAACAATAAAACTTAATCATATTTTCTCGATTAATTATCCATTTGGTTTCCATAAAAGTAATTATCCAGGTCGATAATTGATCAAAAACAATACGTATATCTTTGAAAATAATCGTATCTTTTACGTCAGTCAAAGATCTAAGTAAATTTAGTTTGAACAGGGCTAGTACTTTCTGAGAAGGCATTGAAAGCTTACTAATATCTTGTTGCTTAATAAGTGACTCAAGTTCAATTAAAATTTCTTTTGATTCGTCAAACGAGTCCTCACTAAGACTCATATGCAATTCTAAATAAGAATCAAAAAGAGATTTACTAAAGTCTAAAAATTGATGATCAGGTTCATATTTAGCTAGCCAGTCCTTAGCCTTTTCAATAGGTCTACGTAAATCCAAACGACTTCCATAAGGATTGATCAACTGATCAGTACTCATCATTGAATCTTTAGCTTGTAATTGAAACTCGCTATCAAGCTTAAACGTTCCTTTTACAACTACCTCGTCACCTTCCTTAACATTCCCAATTATTCGATAATATGATTCTGTTTTTTCAATAATACGAACAATTGTAGATTTAAATTGGTTACCTCTTCTTGTAAATATTACTGCATTATGACCTATAAATAATGGCGCAGAGTGCGGTATCAAGAAACCAAGTTGAGAATTTGTAACAACTTGAACTCTCGCAAAACCTCCCTCAAAAAATAAACCTTTTGAATTATCAATTGAAAATATGGCTCGACTAGCTCGCGTAATAGGATTCACAAAGGGATCTATTCTGATCAATTCTGCAAGAATCTCATTCTGTGGATTGGAATCCAATAAAATTAGAGATTGAATCGAACCTTTCAAAGCTTGTACGTCATTTTCATAAACTGAAGCTTCTACCCACAATTGTGACATGTCAGCAATTAGTAAAACCGATTCTCCTTCCTTAACATATTCACCCTCCTTTAACGCAACATGGCGAATGATTCCTGACCGCTGAGCGTAGAAGGTTATGTGCTTTATCAGTTCTTTGGTATTTTCAAGTCGATTTATTTCTGATTCACTCAAACCTAAAAACTGTAGTTTCTGGCGAATAGCTTGAACGTTAACTGCAAGTGATTTGAAATGAGAGCTGTCCGGTTCCGCTTTCTTGACTAAATTGAGAGCCTGGATTAACTCCTGGTGCGCTGAAATTAATATAGGTGAATAAATTTCATAAAGAGCTTGTCCTTTCTTCACAAACTCGCCAACTGAGCTAATAAACAATTTATCTATTCTGCCTGCAACCCATGCCGTTACTCTAAATTTATTAGATGGTTTCAATACAACTTTTCCGTAGAGACTTAAATTTTTTCTATCTTTCTTTTTCTGTATAGGATAGGTAAGAATCCCTGCACTTTTGATTAACTTGTTCTCTAGTTCAATAATATTAGATGGAAGCATTTTTTTTTGATCTAATGGAATCAAATCCATAAAGCATAGTGGGCACTGCCCAAACTCCGGAACCTTTATTTGAGGATGCATACTGCAGGTCCATGATTGGGTTCCTGAGTTTTTATCAGTTGATTTTTCTGGGTTTTGCCGAGTTTCATCGCTATAAATACTCATTATAAAAATTGAATATATGATTATTTTTATTAACATAGTCATTAGAAGTACCTCTATTGAATTGTTGAGAACCCACTTAATCTCTCAAATTGAGCTACCTCTTGAAAATAATTTTTCCTCGTAGTCTCAATTTCCAGATTTATTTTTAACAAAGACCTTAGAGTTTCTAATAAACCAAAAAAATCCATATCGTTAGCTTGAGAGCTATAGTTAATTTGTAAAGATTCTAACGATTCTTGAGTGCGTGGCAAAAGGTCATCCTTCAATAATAAATACTTTTTAAGGCTGTTATCTATTACAAATATTGTATTTCTCAGACGAGATTGGATAGCTCTTTTCATATAATCTAATTTTATCTTTAATGATTTCACCGCGACTTTTTCTGATCTAACGTTAGCATTTATTTGAGATCTATTAATTAGTAGATCTATCCCGATACCAATCATCCACGGATTATTAAAATCAGAAATATTTTCAGAAGTAACTGACGTCCATTCCATTTTTACCGTTTTGTTTGGGATAAGAGACGTTTCTGAAAGACTTGTATTCAATTTTTGTTTCTCTAATTCAGCCCTTAAAATCATTAAGTCAATATTATTTTTTACATCATCGCTAAAGTTATAAGGAGTTATATCCTCATCGTGGACGGGTTTTAAGGGACTAGTAATTTCTAGGTTAACTAAATTTATAAGTTGTTGAAATACATTGGGTATTGATTCTTTTACCTCTCTAATTTGATCTGTAATTCGAGTCATCTCAATTTGTAATTGAACCAACCTAGTATACAGAAAATTGTGATGGGAATAATGCGTTTCCCATAGCTTGATCCAAGATTCAATTAATTTAAGATTCTGCTTCAAAATATCTAATTTTTTATACAGAAAGTTATAATCAAAGAACATTTTGCTCGCATCACATTTAAGATTTTGAATAATTTTCAGATTCTCTAATTGGAGAACTTTAACGCTACCTAATTCAACACTCTTCCGTAATCTTAAATTAGAACGTGGAGGAATCTTCTGACTTAATGATACCTTACTACTAGTAGGACCTCCTCTTGTTTGTATAGGTTCTAACCAAAACCCTATTTCTAGTTTTGGATTAGGCTTTATATCAGCATATTTCGCCTTTTGATGAGCAGCGTCTATTTTGATCGAATGAGATTTAACCATTGGATGGTTATCTATTATCGCTTTGTGGAGTCTACTTAAGGTGAGCGTATTGGTTATTTTGTTTTCATTACTAACAGAAACGCTATAGACCAATGAACTAAAAACGGCACAAAACAAATATCTTCTACAAAATGACATATTGAAGATATCTAGTTTAGCTCAGAGCTATTACCTGAAGTCTTATAAAATCCAAATAATTCTGGTTTGAGTTCGAGTTTGCGCAAATACCGACCTTCTTTTTCCTTTTTCATGGCTTTACTAAATTTAGTTAGACAGGTTTTGCAACAGAGAAGAATTTTCATTTGATTAACAACAACGAAGTGTTCGTTATTCTTAATTATTTTTGAACTTACTGGACAACTTTTATTAGGTAGAACATGAGCATTTTTGTCATAAGTGATACCACGAGCCGGTAAAACTTTAATCAAATATCCACATTGTGACATCGCAGGACCACAGTAAGGACAAGCTTTTATTTTTGCGGCATCCTGTTTCCAGTAGCGGTTTTCACAAGTACATTTATAAACGGCTTTTGCTTTTTTTTCTGATGGTTTCTTCAGAACATAATTGAAATATTTGCTATCTCTGTCTACTTTTTGCACATTGTGAGATGTCGAACAAAGACAAGAATTAATAAGCAAAACAAATATAATTATACTTCTCACTGAATTCCCCCTGGAGCACTATTTAATTCAAAGTATTTTTACTAAGAATTACCTTTTTGCAAAAAAAAACAGCCCCTGTTCTCACAGTGACTGTT
>CEUK01073998.1_pt1 | contig 11240 bp, 10 predicted proteins | sample 356451 | NCBI WGS metagenome assembly CEUK01 (sample SAMEA2622843, study PRJEB7988) | marine metagenome | isolation source: saline water (ENVO:00002010), including
TAACAGTTGCTACAAATACGCCTGAGCTTATTGCCATTCAGGTCACGCCGTCAAAAGACGCACTGAACGATGTGTTTCAATGTCACCTGGACATTGTTGTGCATAGCAGTGCCGATGACACCGCCATTGCCAATCACTTTGCGTATTACGAAGGTCAGTATCAGCGCGAGAGCATTGCCCTTGGACAACTGGTAAGCGCATTCTGGGCTGCGAGTGAGGAGTACCTGGTTGCTGCCGAGCAAGGCGAGCTTTGGCAGGCTTATCTCGATGGCGATATGCAGCACAGCGCACGTCTGGCAGAGATGGTCGGCATGGGCGAGGATGTGACGCCAGAAGAAGCCGCAATGTGTCGTATCTTCCAGCTTATTTGCCAGTCAGACACGTTAACGGCGTTACTGGAAAGTGTCACCCACCCAGCCGATAACGACAGCGTGGATGTATCAGCCGACACGCCGTTACAGCAAAATCAAGACAATGAAACGCCGGAAGATACCGGGGTGAATCAAGCTCGTAATGAAATCCTGTCGCAGCAGCTCATCATACTTCAGTCGATGGATAACAATGCCGATTCTCCGGTGTTCCCATCGGTTAAACGCATCGTCACCGGACTGCTGGGCGAATCTCACACTCAGGAGGCAAGTACCCCGAACCAGCTGGCAAATGCCATTGAACAGTTGCTTAACGCGACTACTCCTGTCGAAACAGAGGACGCGCCAGACGAGTTAGTAACACCTGTGGTTGAGGAATCAACGGCAGCGCCAGAAACAACCGAAACTGTCTCCGAGACTGCAGAGTCGGCACCAAAACAAGAACGTCAGGCGCCGAAAACACTGAAAGTGAATCAGGAGAAAATCGACTACCTGATGGACCTGATTGGTGAATTAACGGTTGCAAAAAACTCACTGCCGTATCTTGCTAAACAAGCTGAAGACATTCAGGAAGGCCGCAAGCTGAGCAAGCAGATCAAGGCTCATTTTTCTATTGTTAACCGCCTGACAGAAGAGCTGCAAAGCGCCGTGTTGCAAATCAGAATGGTGCCGGTTTCCCATGTATTCCAACGCTATCCCCGGTTGGTGAGAGAGTTGGCCAGAAAACTTAACAAGAAAATCGATCTGGTTATGCAAGGTGAAGACACCGAGTTTGATAAGAACCTGATTGAATCCTTGTCAGAACCACTGATTCATCTGTTGCGCAATAGTATCGACCACGGCATCGAAGCCCCGTCAGATCGTGGTGTTGCAGGTAAATCTGAAACCGGCACCATTGTGCTGAGTGCCATGCCTCAGGACGACAATGTGGTGATCGAAATCCGTGATGATGGTAAAGGCATCGATGCTGAAAAGATAAAAATGCTGGCTTACCAAAAAGGGATCATCCAGGAGCATCAGCTTGATACGCTAACCGAAGAAGAGTCGCTGCAGCTGATTTTTGCTGCTGGCTTTTCGACCAGCGAACAGGTGTCCGACTTGTCGGGTCGTGGAGTCGGAATGGATGCAGTACGTACCATGGTCGCGCAAGCGGGTGGCACTATTGAAATGCAAAGTAAAGTTGGTGAGGGCACCCAGTTCAAACTGATTCTGCCGCAAACCATGTCGGTAAATCGCATCATGATGTTCGAAGTGAACCATCAAATGTTTGGCATTGGGCTGGATTCTGTGGTGGAAACCGTGAAGGTGTCGCAGCGCGATATTGAACTGATCCGCAACAACCCCGTGTTGATGCTGCGTGAAAAAATTATTCCACTGCATTGTTTACGGACCCTGCTGCAATTGCCTGTCAGTGACAACGAGTCCGATGAAGTGTGTGTGCTGGTGGTAAATAACGGCCAGGGCGATTTCGGTTTAATCATCGACAAGTTCCACGAGGGCATTGATGTGATTCAGAAGCCGCTTGAAGGGGTCATGGCCGGATTTAATCACTTCTCTGGTACTGCCTTGTTGGGTGACGGCCGGGTATTGCTCATTATTAACCTGCAGGAGTTGTTGTCATGCCGATAGTTGCTAAACAGAAGGTGATTGTACTGGACGGCCACTGTGAAATTGATGCTGCGGAAGAGCTTGAACAATGGCTGGTGTCGCATCCCAAAGGTCAGGTTAATGCCAAAAAGTTGGTGACTGCACATACCGCTGTCCTTCAGGTGCTTATTTATCATCGACCCGCGTTCAGCGTGTGGCCGGAAGCCGGAAACTGGCAATGGTTAAGACAGGCAATGACAAACGGGGGGGAGGCATGATTTTGGCGCGCGTAACTGTGGTGGCAAACCGCAAGGGCGGCACAGCAAAAACCACCACTGTGGTTAACCTGGCCCACGAAATTGCCCGTTGCAACAAACGTGTACTGGTCATTGATTGCGACAACCAGGGACAGGTAGAGGAAGGGTTCAAAGCCATGTGTAAGAACGCTGAACTCACTAACCCTGGCTGGTTACAGAACCAGTCATTTTTCAAAGGACTTGCCAAAGTAAGTGAGTATTTACACATTTGCCAACCCAATCAGGAAAAGTTTATCGCACCAGACGACTTAACCTGGTTGGGTGCGCTTGTCGACCATGGGTCGGTGCAACAAGACTACGACTATGTTGTCATCGACACGCCGCCGACGCTTGGTACCGTGCTGCTTGGGGCGATGAGCGTAGCCGATACCATTGTAGTTCCCGCCGAACCGACGCCTCTGGCATCCAGCGGGGTGATTAAACTGGTTAACACCTGCATGCAAGCGGTGCGAAAACGTCAGTTGAAAGCACAGCAAATCTTGTTGTTACCTGTCATGGTCGACAAACAATTGAAACTGCATCGACAAATTCTACAACACTGGGAGGCGCGATTCGGACAGCGTCGCATTCTGCCTTTTATCCGAAGAAACATTACCCTGGCGGAAGCATTTGCCAGCCAGCAACCTGTGCAGTTATATGCGCCCGATTCAAACGGTGCCAGAGACTACCAGCAGTTATGTTCAGATTTTATGCAATACGTATGAGGAAAAGTTATGGCCACTATTCACTTAATTGACGACTCAGCCACTATGCTGATGAGTATGGAGATGTTACTAAAACGGGCCGGATACGATGTTATCAAATCGCCGGATGGTCCGTCTGCACTGGATACATTGGCAAGTGCCTCTCCCAAGTTGATCATCACAGATTTAAACATGCCGGGAATGAACGGCATAGAACTGATTAAAAATATAAAACAGAACGGCAAATTTCGATTTACGCCGATTCTGATGCTAACCACAGAGTCTCAGCAAACCCGGCGCGATGAAGCAAAGCAAGCAGGTGCCACCGGCTGGCTGGTTAAGCCAGTAGAGCCAGAACAACTGCTAGGCATAGTGAAGCAACTTGTACCAGCCGCTTAAGGGGGCAGTTATGCAAGATTTAACACAAAAATACCACCAGTACATGACGCGCCTGCAGCCATTGTGGGGCAAGGTGAAGTCTACCGTTATTGCCTATCAGTGTGCGCTGGTCGGCACCGGTGCGGTAGCGGTAGGGTGGGGCCTTACCTCGCTGGTTTCCCAGTGGGTAGTGTTGGCACCAGAGTGGGTTGCTCTGACAGCAAGCCTGTTGACTAGCGGAACCTGGTTGGTCTGGAGTGGACTGGTCTCGCAAAAGCAAAAACAAGCCATTAAAGACGAGGTGGCAGCGGCCTCAGCCTATTTAGACATGACGTCTGAGCAGCTGCATAAAACCCACACTCAGGTGGAAGATTACGCTGCTATCCTGAATGGTCAAATTGATGGTATATCCAACATTACCGAAGATGCATCGATGGAATTGATGCGGGCCTTGTATGACATAGAAAGTGCCATTCAGGATGGCATTGATGGTATTCAGAGTTCAGAGAAAGACTCAGCAGAGATTCAACAAGCCAGCAGTCGCGAGATTCAGGCAGTGAACGAGCGCCTGGAAGAAATAACTCAATTGATCAGCTCACAGCGCGAGCAAGATGAGGCTCACAACAAAGCTATTCAGGAAGTGCTGCAGGAAATCGATAAACTCAAAGAGCTTACCGAACTGGTGAAAAACATTGCATTTCAGACTAACTTGCTGGCCCTGAATGCGGCTATCGAAGCAGCCAGAGCCGGGGAGTACGGGCGGGGGTTTGCCGTAGTAGCGGAGCAGGTTCGAACCCTGTCTAGCCAGTCTTCTGAAGCCGCCGAGAGAATCGAAACGGGCATCAAGTCAGCGTTGTCGACAGCTAAAGTACATGGCGAAAAGCTAATGAACACCTCTAACAGTACTGAAACGTGCGAAATGTTAACCTCGTTCTCTGAGTCGTTGGCAAATGTCACAGAGCACTACCGTAAACTGGAAGCGTTTTGTCCGCAAATGCTGGCATGTTTTACCGGCAGTGCGAAAACGGTGGCGGCAAAAGTCAGTGGCGCCATAGGCAAAATTCAGTTCCAGGACATTATTCGTCAGCGTGCGGAACACGTGAAGTTCGAGCATCAGGCGCTGGTAGATTTGTTCGGTCAGTTTTCCAGCTATATCGACCAACGTAAAACATTCGATGACACCTTCAACCTGTCGACGGCAGAGATGTTTGAAAAATATGTCATGGAAGACCAACGAAAAATACATTTTGATTTATCGTCAAAGCATGAGGTGACGGAACCTTCGCCCGCCGAGGCTGCGAGAGAGCCGAAGATAGAGTTATTCTGAGTAATTATACCGCAACGCACTGCAGCCGCACCGTTATGCAAACCACTACAATGGACATGCATAACGGCGCGCAGTTAACAAATTAAAAACGGTAACGCTTCAACTGACTTTTGCATTTGCTGGATTTGTTCAACCAGACGGGCACAGTTTTCTGACACGGTCGCAGCATACGTCAGATTTTCCTGCCCCACGCTTTGAATGCCACCCAATCGTTTGTTTACCTCTCTGGCAATCTCGTTCTGGTGACTGGCCATGCCGGATGTTTCCTGGTTCAACGTGGTGATAGTCGCAACGGCACCCAAGGATTTTTCTAATGAGGTCCCGGCATTTTGCGTGACTTCTACTGTTGCATAGGCGTTTTCTTTGTTATTTTGCATTTTCTGTGACGCTTCTCTACTGCCTTGTTGTAAGCGCTCAATCATAATGCGAATTTCCTCAGTGGACGTTTGCGTGCGACTAGCCAGGGATCTTACTTCATCGGCAACCACGGCAAATCCGCGGCCTTGTTCTCCGGCCCGGACAGCTTCGATGGCCGCATTCAAGGCCAGTAAATTGGTTTGTTCAGCAATGTTGCGGATCACGTCCATGACTCCGCTAATTTCTTCGCTGGCTTTAGCCAGCTCATTTATTACCTGGACGGACGCATCAACATCCTGTGCCTGGGCCTCGATGTCTTTGATGGTTGCAGACAATACACTGACACTGGTGCGAGTATCAGCATCTGCGGCCGACGCTGCTTCTGACGCGCGTTCTATATTTTCACACACCGCCGCGGCGTTTTGCTGAAGCTGAGTAATGGCACTGTCGATGGCCTTCGATTCGTTCGACAAGGCCGATACGCTGTTACTGGAACGCTGTGCCGTGTCGTTAAGTTGTTGAGACTGGCTCAGCATTGCATCTGTAGCGGATGAGACGGATTGCAATGTGTGCTGCAATTGTTCAAGTAGCTTATTGAACCCCCGTGACATCTGGCCAAATTCATCACTTCTGGCAGCATTAAAACGAAACGTGAGGTTACCCTCACCAGAGGCAAGATCGTTGACGACGGTGATGAATTCATCCAAAGGCTTGCCAACGATATGGTTAATCAGCACAAATATAGTGGCTAACACAGCTGCACTGGCGAGGATTATCTTAATCAGGACAGTGAATACCGCTGCGCTGACCATGCCGGATTTCTCGCTCTCTGAAGCAACCAGAACCAGGTCATAGCCCCATTTCTCAAAGGGGACAACTACAGAAGACCATGCATCCTTGTCTTGCAGCGCTCGCTCAACGTCGGCATCGTTAATATGGCTGGAATGCATGCGAATATTACCTTTGCCGTCGCGCAACGCTACGAAGCCCTCTTCAAGCAGGCGGCTTTGGCTAATGGCTTGTTCGAGGACCTTCAGATCAGCAGAATAACCTACATACCAGATACCGATGACCTGTCCAGCGGCGTTTTTCATTGGTTCATAGCCGGTCAGATAAGGGCTGCCGAGAATATCGACGGCACCATAGTAGGCTGTGCCCTTGACAATATTTGCCATCGCTTTGCCTTGTGGTGCTAACTTAGTGCCTATTGCACGCTGTCCGTCTTTGATAACGTTGGTGCTAACCCGTATGTAATCTTCACCCGTTTTACTGAAAAGTGTGGCAGTACCGCCCATGACGGCGGTCAGGTTGTCGACCAGCGTAAAGTCATTGGCCTGGGGCTGATTGCCAAGGTATAACTGTCTGGCTGAGGTCGTTTTTACCATCACATTGTCGCCCTGTGATGGCATGCCCACTTCCAGACCTCGTTGCTTCAACAAGGTCATACTGCTTTTAACCCGTTCCTGTATAAGGCTATCAGTAACGGTAAGAATGTTGAGTAAACGATCGGCAACCTGCTGTTTCTGTTTTTCAACCTGTTCATCGACAGAGGACGCTGTGGTAAACACCGTAACGCCCGCAATGACAAGAGCAAATACGGCAATCACGATGGAAATAGCAGCTAAAAACTTACGCCGAATAGACATAGGGGCTCCCACTAAAACTCCCTGAGGCAACGCATCCCTGTGCCAATGTTTAGATTGTTATTCAGCAATAAATGTAGTTTATCTTCAATGAAAGGGGAATGTTTATTCGACTCTCTCGGGCTGGTTTTCGGTAATTACCGGCTTTTTGGCAACAATGAGGATTTGTGAGGCAAGCCGAATGGTACCCAGCTTCCACATCAGCCAGTCATAACCGGCCGAAAGTAAGAACACCGGAAAAACAGAGACATAGTAAGCTGACTGATAGTAACGAAGTCGCTCGTATTCAATGCTGAATCCGTTGCGCTCAAATAATCGCTGCAGGGCAGGGGGCGAACAGTGATGATAATAAGCCACAAATCCTAGCTCGCCTTTTCGTTCTGGAAACGCCCACTCCACCAGCATTTTGGTTACTTTATTGGGTAATAATCTGTTTAAGATTGAAAACGGCGCATGTTTACCCGGTAGCACGTGAATACATATTCCTCCTGGCTTGAGTGTTCTGTGCATTTCACTGACAAAGGTCTCGTTGTCATAAAGATGCTCCATAACGGAACGACTAAAGACGACGTCGATGGAGTTATCCTCAAATGGCCAGGGTTTGCAAGCGTCAGCAATAACGGCGGCGTCGATATCGGTATTTTTTTCCAGCGATGAGGGCAGAATATCCATCCCTATCAAGGTAATATTCGGGTTACGTTGGTACTTTAATGAGTCGGGAAGCAGGTACCCTGCACCCACATCCAGTACCGTGCCGGCGTCGAGCTTTGACACGTATTGCAATATCAACCGTTCGTAGTCCGGGAAAAGTGGTTCAGTTAACGCATTTGGCAAGCGCCAGTGAATACGACGACTGAGTGCCAGATTAATGCGTTTAAATAGCCCCATTTTCTTACTGCTTCCCGATGTGTCGATGTTGGTACTTAGTTGGAGTTAAAGAGTGTGGCTAACTCTTGCCAGCGCGCTTCACTTTCTGCAACGATCAGTTTTCCTACCACCTGAGGCTGGTAATCTTCTCCGTTGAGCATTCGCGTAGCAGCTCCGGCTTCTTTCGCTATCAATTGCCCGGCACCGTGGTCCCATAGGTTCAGCGTGTTTTGAAAGACGACAAAGGAAATCGCCCCCGTCACCAGCAGACGATATTCGGCAGCTGCACAGCGGTAGTCCATTAAGCGGCCCAGCTTGCTTGCGACCTGCAGTGCTTGTTCGCGCTCATCTCCCTTCGCAACACCGAATGAGTAACAGCCCATGGTGTCATACAACTTGCGGCTCGCGTGACGGCCCACATGCAAGGGGTGATCAGTGCCATTTATTCGGTCGAACGCTCCTTTACCCTCGAGAGCCCAAAGGTAGTGGCCCGTTACCGGCTCAAAGATAATTCCGCCAATCATTTTTCCATAGCTTGCGACGCCAAGCATAACACCAAAATACACAGAGCCATTGGCGTAATGCCAGGTTCCATCTATTGGGTCCAGAACAAAGCTCAGTTCGGCATCCTGGTATTGGTCGAGTGCTGTAGCATCCGCATAAACGCTTTCCTCACCGATTAGCAGGGCATCCGGGTATAGCGCATGCAGTCTCTCCATAATGAATTTCTCTGCTGCCTGATCCGCAATGGTGACTAAATCATTGTGATTGAGCTTTTGTTCGATGTGCGTGTCTTCAAGCAGCCTGAAACGAGGCATTATTTCAATGTCGGAAGCCTGACGACATAGCTCTGCCAATTGATGTAGCTGTGATTCGGTGATCATACAGTGTCCTTTTAGGCTTGTTCCTAGTGTATTATAAACGGAAAGAGGCTACCCCTGATGTTCATGCCCGGTTAACGCCAGCCGCTACTCTTTGTCGGCTTCGCCAACCAACGCTTTCCGTGCAGCCTTATAGAGTTTAACCGTACTGTGTTTCAATAGCGTTGCCAATGGCATTTTTTGACTGTGCCCCCTGCAATACACAGCGGCTCTGGCAACACCAGCATAAGGATTGCAGAGTTGAGGATGAGCAGGCATAACCGCTTTACGGTAACACCATAACCAAAATCGGGTTTTCGTATCTGCATTTATTTGTTGGGCGAGTATTTGCTGCTTAACCGTCTCCCGGCCAAACAGACTGTCTAGCAATAGCAGCAGCAATTGATATTCATATGTGAAGTCGTTATCCACCACCAGAGTACTTACTTCCAGCCAAAACGAATCACTATTGTGCGTGTCGATAATAGATTGCATGTCCAGACAGTCGCGGAGGCCATAGGTCACCTCCTCGTTCATCAGCAGGTGAATCATACTGTGGACCAACGCAGCAGCAGGTTTCAACGTCGATAAACCTTTGTCATTAGTCGTTGTCGTTGCCCAAAACTGCTCTATTTTAGGTGCGCGGCCACTTACAGGTAAAAACAAGTTATGGTGTAAATCAAGAACTGTCCCGCGTTCGGCTTGCATCATTGGCGGGATTTCATGGGCATATTCCCGATAATATTTGTCATCGTAATCATCGACGTCCTGAGACAGCCACATATTCATTTTTAGCTGCCGTTCGGCAACATCAAGCTCATCTCGTTTAACCAGGGCATCGATATCAGAACAGATTCTACCTGCACTATTGAATTCTGCGCTGATCACATAGGCAGCACCTTTTAAAAAAAGCGGGGTTATGCGCTTCTCTGACAGCAGCGAGCTGATGATCTCGCATTCGTATCGTATCTGTTGTTGCTGACGCTCAGCATAAATCATCGCACTGTCGAGTCGAGTTTGTACGGTTGCAGGAAGGCTATCCATCAGACCGATAGGTTCTAGTTGCGCATTTAGCCATGCTTCAAGGCGAGCAGTATCCAAAACCCACAACAGTATTTCCCAATCCGAAGCTCTGAGTTGTTGTACTTGCTTTGGAGCAGCGATGATTGCAATAAACCGTTCCAGTTCCAGTTGTTTCACGACAACAATTCATCCGTTAAAAAGTCACTCATGAAGTCCAGTGAGGCGTAATGCACTTCAAACCCTTGAATTTGGTTTACTACTCTGGTCAGGATATCGAAAGAAGCTTGTCCGAGCACATGGTAATTAAATGCATTGGTATAGAAGCTCTCAAAAGTTTGTAATTTATCGACAGAATAGAGTTGTGGTTCTGTCGCAGAGGCATCGTATTTCGGAAATACCACACCGACAATTCGCGCCGGTGAAAATGTCGAAAAGTCCTGCCAGTTGTGTGCTTTTAAATGTGCAACACTGCCTTTGGCAGTATCGTGGCAAACCGGTGTTAAAACCGCATCAGGTGACCATTTTTGAATTAAATCGATAGATTGATTTTTTAAACAGATAGGGCGGTACATTGGCTGTACGGTACCAGTGTGTAAGTCGATAACCGCCATTTCATCAGAGTACACGCTCCAGCCGTTCAGGCCTAACCAGGCTGTTAACGTGCTTTTTCCCGAACCAGGCATGGCCGGAAAAAGAACAGCCTGGCCTTCTTTAACGAGCACCGCAGCGTGCAGTAAAAGGTGATTGAAATGCCCAGTCGCCAGACACCAGTTCAGCCCCCATTCCAACAACGCATAACTTTGACTGGCGGGAAGAGGTTTAAACGGAACTCTGAAATTACTCTCAAACTGGACAATAGGCTTAATGAATCGTCGAACCATGGATGCGGGCTTTACCGCGACACAAAAGCTCGATATATCCTGTCTTGGCGCGTCACCATAAATAAGTTGTGCACTTTGAGCTGCTGCCTTGGGTAATGCGAGGCAGTCAGATTGCAGTAGCCCAATATTCAGATGATTAATGCTCAACGAGAACGACCAGTTTTCGGCTGATTAACACTTCCAGCATTCCTGCTTCTGTTCCAAAACAACTCGCCGCATCATCAGCAGTAAATGATTTAGACATCAGCATAGCGCTATTCGCATTGGGAGAAAAACGCAACAGGTGGGTTTGACTAGTAAATTCGTCGTAAATCACTAGGCCGGAGTTGTCTTCTAAAGGCCGCACCCGAACTGATGCGGCGAACATCCATTTTTTCAAATTAACTTGATGAGCACGTCATATTTTTGAACAGGAAACTAGTTGGAGATGCCTTAGAATAACCATTGGTAAAACCAAGATTAGTGTTAGTTGCCCAACTACCATCAATGTATAGTTTGTTCATTACCATATTAGCGACTTCTTCAGCGGCCGCTATTGATTGAGTTACGCCCGAGCTCGGAAATATGCCATTATACAGCTCGAAATAAGTGTTCAAATAAACAGACGCTCCCTGAGTCAGTATATCTTTTCCATATCCTCTGTATTGGAAGGCTCGAGTAAGAGTGATGTCCGAGCTAACTCCAAGTTGCGTCGCTAAACTACTGTTAATTCCCAATTTATGAGTATCACGTACAGTCAGTACCATTCTGGTCCAACACTTCCTTTCATTAAGAGTTGGATCTGCCCCCATTTGAGGAAAGACATCTTTAACTGCTGACCCGGGATTATTTAGGTTCAGTTGATTCCCTTGATACCAGAAACCATGAGAGCGACCACCAGATAAAACAGGGGTATCGCATAATGGCTGTGTATTACCCGATGTTTGAGAAAGGTTACCCGACAGTTGAC
>CEUK01182844.1_pt1 | contig 11229 bp, 5 predicted proteins | sample 356451 | NCBI WGS metagenome assembly CEUK01 (sample SAMEA2622843, study PRJEB7988) | marine metagenome | isolation source: saline water (ENVO:00002010), including
AGTGGAAGAGGAAGAAAGGTGAGTGAATCTGCAGTTAAAAAACTAGCAATATTAAAGGGGATTAATATTTATCAACCTGAAAAATTGAAATCCGTAGAGTTTCACAATGTACTTAAAACTTGGAATGCTGATTTATTCGTTGTAGTTGCATTTAGAATGTTGCCAGAGGTTGTTTGGGCTATGCCAAAAAAAGGAACTATTAATCTTCACGCATCACTACTCCCTCAATTTAGAGGTGCTGCACCAATTCAAAGGGCAATTATGCAAGGAGCAACCGAATCTGGAGCAACTGTGTTTAGATTATCTAATAAAATTGATACTGGAAACATTATTTGCAGTACCAAAGTTAGTATTGGGCCAAATGAGAACGCCGGATCACTTCACGAAAGAATTCTTGAAGCAGGAAGTCATCTTCTTATTGATGCACTTAACCTAATTTCTGATGGAAAAGATGCTGAAATTCCTCAAGACGAACTAATAGTTGGTGAGCTATTTGAAGCGCCCAAAATTTTCAAGGAAGATAGAAGAATAAATTGGTCAATGAACAGCTCAAATGTTCACAACCACATCAGAGGCCTTAGCCCGTACCCTTCAGCATTTACTACAAAATCAGGCAATTACAACGACCCTATTAAAATTATTGAGGGCCACCCAATTAAAGGAAATCTAAAGCCCGGAATTGTTGAGGTTGAAAATGATAGAATAATTGTTGGAACAGCTGACGGATGTTATGAGATAACAAAATTGCAGCCAGCGGGTAAATCAGTAATGGCTGCTAAATCTTACGTCAACGGTTTAAGAGAAGGAATTGAAAAATTTGATTAGACGCTAACTATTAGAAGTCCTGACTAAAAATTGTCATGAAGAATCACAATTCGTCTACGTTAACCCACTTCGTTTTCTAATAGATCACCAATACACCCTTTTCCTTCGCATCTATAGTTGGTAAGTAAAGTGACAAGCATTGCAGCATTAGCATCTATGCAAGGATATCCATAAACATTTATATCAAGCAGTTAATAACACGATTAAAAATGCTTTACGTATACAATAGAATTAACACTCAGTTCCGAAATATGCAAGGAGTAATAAAATATCTTGAACGTTTGTAACACCATCATCATTAATATCAGCATTACAATTATTCATACATCCAAACTCACCAAGTAGTATCAAAATGTCAGCTACAGATATGATTCCGTCATTATTTATATCTTCTGGACAGCTACAAGTTTCGTATTCACATGTACCATTATCTACTATGGATTCTGGATTAAAATTACATGCGAATTCATCTGTACAACCTACACAAGTGCTATTATCACCACCACATTCCCCACATTCATCAAAGTATAAACAAGAACCATCATTAGATGTAGCTTCAGGGTTATAGTTACAAGCTGTGTTATCTGTACACCCTGGCACATCCAACACATCTTCAATATCACATATGCCAACAAAAGCGATTGTCCCATTGTATAGCGCTCCCTCAGAAAATGTATAACCATTTGTTATTGTTACTGACCACATTCCATCACCCTCAACAACAAACCCTAGATCTAACAAATAAATTTCAGCAGAATACTGACCGTTTGTAGAGTTTTGCCATGTATCAGGAAAAAAGGTAGCATAATTTCCCAAGAATTCGCATGTTCCTGATGTTACATTATATCCACCAAACTCAAAACAGTCCCCATCTTGAGTTTCTACTTGAATTAAAAGATCTGCAGGCCAACTAGCACTAAATTCAACATCCTCCCAATTCATGTCAATTATAATTGATTCTATGACTCCTTGACCTTGAAACGAAACTGCATCAGCGCTTGCAGAACCAACTAACACAGAATTGATTTCAATTACTGTCTCACAATTACATCCATATGTTGGATCCGGATACACACAATCCCCACTATCCTGAATGGCTGTTGAATCGTAATTACATGCTTCTTGGTCAGTACATCCAATACAATCGTAGTTGCATGATCCATCGTCCATTACAGCATTTGGGCTATAGTTACATGCGCTAGCATCAGTACATCCCATTTCACTCTCACCGACACAAAACATTACTGTTTCATTATTTAAGAAATCGCCTCCATATGCAATTACAACACCACCAGAATTTATTTCGTAATAACCCTCACCGTATTCGCAACAAATTCCATCACCCCATGAATCATTTATTGTAAATGAGTAACATCCATCTTCTAAACAAAGCAATTCTTCATAAAGAGTAAATGCAGTTGAGTACACTCCTCCTGAAGCTACTATTCCTTCTAAGCTAGAAATTTGCCAAGAAGTCTCTCCTGGATAATTATCCGTTAGAACTGAAATGCTAACTCCTGACCCTCCAATAATACAGGATCCATCATCAATAATTGCATCCTGGTCATAATTACACGCTTCTAAATTTGTACAACCTGTACATAAACTATTATCACCACCACACTCTCCACATTCATCAAAGTATAAACAAGTGCCATCGTCTTGTGTAGCAAAAACATCATAATTACATGCTAAAAGATCTGTACAACCTATGCAATCATATATACATGAGCCATCATCAAATTCTGCATTTGGATCATAGTTACAAGCTAAAGCATCTGTACAACCAATACCACAATTAACATCACCAATAGAAATATAATCCTGCCCTGAATTATTACCATCACCCTCCATTGCACTATCCAAATCACCTACTGAAATTACTCCTCCAGATGCTAAATCAATAAGCGAATATGTTGCGCCATTCCATCCATCTCCATAGCTATCATACATAGTAAGAGTATAACACCCTTCTCCAATACAAAGGTCTTGTGTACCGATGTCACCATTTGCAACTATATTTCCATTCAAAGAAAGAGCCCAAGTAATCTCATTATCCCATGATCCACCACCAACATAAATAGATACCCCGTTCCCATAAACACAGCTTCCATCGTCTAATATACTTCCAGGCAAGTAATTACAAGCTTGTGGATCTGTACAACCAATACACGTACTATTATCTCCACCGCAGTCCCCACATTCATCGTAGTACAAACAAGAACCATCATCCTCTATTGCTTCGGGGCTATAGTTACAAGCTAAAGAATCTGTACAACCGAAATCTGAATTGCAATTACCCATTGCAATACTAACTGAGTTAAAGGCATTGAGTCTACCTCCGGTTACTGTTTCTCCAACCAAATTTGAAACCACATCAACTCCTTCAAGAATATAGCCCCTGACCATATCTGCTGTTGTTTGAGGGTTTGTCATTGCGCTTGTGGCCAAATCAGAACAAGGAACACTATATACTAACGCTATTGCTCCAGCAACACAGGGAGTTGCAAATGACGTTCCACTTGTAGAAGAATAACTAGAAGATCCTGAGGGTAAATACACGTTTTCACCTGGTGCAGCTAAATCAATCGTTGTTGCTCCATAAGCAGAGAATGTTCTAACGTCGTTTGAATTAGTTGCAGTCACACTGACCATGTAATCTGAACCACATCCAGTTGGCATATCACCTTGAGTATCGATATTATACTGAGCGTTTGCTGTTGCACCGCAATTAAGAATTCCTACTTCCCCTAAATCATCATAATAAGCGCACCAAACTGGATAATTTGATGGATTTGCTAAATCAATACCCCACGAGGCGTTTGTCGCAACAACAAATGCTCCTTGTTGACCATTAGTGTTATTAAACAAATTTCTCATTACATATGGGTAATTATATGCGGAAATAACATTTGACTCTGAAAGTCCGCCCATCTGAATCTGCATTATCCCAACATCCCAATTAACACCAACACCACCGTTATTGTTATTACCCTTTGCTCCTATCATACCACTAACAGAAGTACCATGTGAGCCTGCTGAAATATTATCGTTATTCGAAGTCGTATTCCAACCATTGTAATCATCCACATAACCATTACCGTCATCATCCTGTCCATTACCTGGAATCTCACCATTGTTTACCCAATGATTAGCAATTAAATCTGTATGGTCCCAATTTGAACCACCACCTTCTAAAACAGCCACAACAATTTGATCTCCCATTGCGGTTTCTCCACCAGTAGTAATATCCCAAGCCAAATCACTATCAATGTCGTGGTCACCACTCTGTATGTGATGCCATTGCTGAGAAAAAGATGGGTCATTTGGCGTAGCTCTGTCCTCTACAAAATGATTGTACTGAGCTGCTTCTACAGCTCTATCCTTACTTAATTCACGAAGTAAGACATCACCATCACACCTTACATCGTCATATTTCATTAAATGTATGTGAGATAAATCGGAAAGAACTTTTACAGGTCGAAGTCCAGATTTATATCCACTTACACTTTTATACTTATTACAAAATAAAACTGGATCTAAATCACTGTGAAACATAACAATTAATTCTCCGGGAACAGTGGTTCCTTGAGCGCCATTTGGAACGCTCTTTTGAGCTTCAACATTGAAAGTTACAAGAGCGAGGAATGAAAGTAGTGAAGTCAGTTTTTTCATATCACAACTATGACGCATATTTCCCTAAGAGGTTGCGCAGTAATTATTTAGAATAAGATGATAGCAAAACGTCTAAAATTTCAGACGCTGAATTCGTTATTGGAGTACCTGGACCAAACACCCCAACAACTCCCATTTTATATAGCTCATCGTAATCCGATTGAGGAATTACACCACCGGCTACAACTAGTATATCTGATCGTCCAAGTTTATCAAGTTCAGAAATAAGAGCTGGCACTAATGTCATATGACCTGCTGCAAGTGTTGAAATACCCACAACATGAACATCGTTTTCTATCGCTTGGCGTGCCACTTCCTCTGGAGTAGAGAAAAGAGGGCCCAAATCAACATCAAAACCTAAATCAGCAAATGAAGAAGCAACAACCTTAGCGCCCCTATCATGTCCATCTTGGCCCATTTTTGCTACAATAATTCTAGGTCTACGACCTACAAGGTCAGCAAATTCATTACTTAACTTTAGCGCTTTATCAAACTTTTCTTCTCCAAACATATGTTTCGAAAATACTCCACTAACTCTTCTATCCTTAGGTGTAAATCGACCAAAAACATTTTCAAGAGCAAGACTGATTTCACCAAGAGTAGCTCTAGCCCTAGCAGCTTTAACACTCAAATCTAGCAAGTTTCCGCTTTCTTTTGCACCTGATTCTAACTCACTCAACAACTTGTTTACCAATTCTTCATCTCTCATAGACCTCAGGTTATTTAAAAAATCTGTCTGTTGATCTCTTACTGCATTAGTGTCGACATTTAAAAGCTCTAATTCCTCATCCTCATCAATTTGGAAAATATTGACTCCTATAATTCTATCAATACCTCTATCAATACGTGCCTGTTTACCTGCAGCAGCTTCTTCAATTCTTAGTTTGGGCAGACCCACCTCTATTGCCTTAGACATCCCTCCATACTCCTCAATTTCATTCATCAGAACAACAGCTCTATCAGCTATTTCAGAAGTAAGAAATTCTACTAGATCTGATCCCTCCCATGGATCAACTGCTCCTGCGTACCCTGCCTCAACCTGTAGTATTAACTGAGTGTTTCGAGAAATTCTTGCTGACATGTCAGTAGGCAACGCAATTGCTTCATCAAGTGAGTTTGTATGCAATGATTGAGTGCCTCCAAATGTTGCAGACAAAGCTTCCACAACAGTCCTCGCCACATTGTTCCATGGATCTTGAGCAGTCAATGACCATCCAGAGGTTTGGGTATGAGCCCTGAGCATAAAAGACTTAGGATTTTGAGGATTAAACTGCAGCATTTTTTCAGCCCAAATCATACGAGCAGCTCTCATCTTAGCAATCTCCATAACATGGTGCATACCATTGGCCCAGAAAAAACTAAGCCTTGGAGCAAAGTCATCAACTTTAAGCCCAACCTCTATTCCATTCTTTACGTATTCCAAACCATCAGAGATTGTGTAAGCCAATTCCAATTCGGGAGTAGCGCCGGCTTCTTGCATGTGATAGCCAGAAATACTGATTGAGTTGAATTTAGGCATATTCTGCGAAGTGTATTTGAAAATGTCAGATACTATTCGCATAGAATGAGCTGGCGGATATATAAAAGTGTTCCTTACCATGAACTCCTTTAAAATATCATTCTGTATAGTTCCCGCAAGCTTTTCAGGACTTACCTCTTGCTCTTCAGCTGCTACAATATAAAATGCTAGAATTGGAAGAACTGCTCCATTCATGGTCATACTTACCGACATTTTGTCTAATGGTATCCCATCAAACAATCTTTTCATATCCTCTACGCTATCAATAGCAACTCCTGCCTTACCAACATCACCAGTCACTCTTGGGTGATCGCTATCATAACCTCTATGAGTTGCCAAATCAAAAGCCACTGATAAACCCTTTTGACCTGCAGCTAAATTTCTTCTATAAAATGCGTTAGACTCTTCAGCAGAAGAAAATCCTGCATATTGTCTAATTGTCCAAGGTCTACTAGCATACATAGTAGGATAAGGACCCCCTAGAAATGGCAAAATACCAGCTTTATAACCTGAGTGTCCCATATTTTTCTTCTCATTAAATCTAGAAGGAACATCAATTCCTTCAGCAGTAGACAACATTGATGGGTTTACACTCAAAGGTGGAACATTGAATAGATCTTCTTTTATGCCTGATTCTTCACCATAATTAACTTCAGAGTGACGATGATTAAGGATGAAAAATAATTCGGTAGGATCATCGCTAATTTTAGCATTTCCTCTTGAACTGTCTTTTGGAACAAACACTGGAGCATTTAACCATGCTTTTCTTCCGTTTACGATCAAGTCATCAACAATAATATTCACATCATCAACCCCATCCAAAGCCCTTGAAGCCATCCACCTTGTAGCCAAATCCAAATGCTTACTTCCTCCCATTGGATCACTTGTCCTTCCTAACATAGCCTCCTCTCTAAGAATATGACTTATGTTTCTAGATAAGCGGAGTGATCTTTCACCATCCTTTGGCGATCTGAAATCGTGGTTTTGAATTTCAATTGAATCTGCTCCACCAATTACTGCAGCATATCCCATTAAGGAATTTCTTAGAATATTGTCGTTTTGGTTATCAGACGTGTATAAAACTGAGCTTGAGCGAGCATCAATTCTAATTGGGGTATTGGCGCCGTCGCCTCCTATTTGGTCTATCAAGGTAGCCCATGCAACTCTCAAACCTCTGATCATAGCAGCTGAGGCAATTATGTCTGTAGTAACAGCCACTCTAATTGAACAAGTCGCTGCGGCTTCTTCAAGTGTGAATCCACCTTTCACCAATGCATCTATCCCCCACTTAGCAGATTTAAAAGCGCATTTTAAGGCGTCTTTTGGCAACATCCCTCTGTCTTGCCAAAAGGCAGCGTCTATACCCCATGTGAAGAATTTAGGTAATGCATTAGACCAAATCCTAACATGATTGACAAAATCATTTTCATTATCAGGAATACCAACAGACAGGTCCCAAATAGCAGAACCAATTATCTCAGAACGATCTGCCCATGCTAACAATTCGTCCAAAGCGGCTTCATCCTTCTCACCATCAAAATGAATACCTACCATTTCAGGCAAAACACCATCTAGCAGTTTAAAGTCATTTATTCTAATACACTCTACTCCTTGTTCAAGGCCTTTTAATAAATTTTTAGAAGTCTTGAAGGATTGGCATATCTCCCATGGATGTCCAAGATCTGAACGAAGGTTTTCATGTCTTTGTGGGAGTGGAATACAATCAGTTCTAGAATCAATTGAAAGCGGAAGTGGCATAGAATCCCACCTTAGTTTTTCTAAATCAGTTAGAGAACCGCTTCTCAATGAAGATTCAGCCTTTTCTTTCCATCTTTGCAGTGTTGGGATGTCAAAAGAAATTTTATTTGAAAAATTATTACTTTTTTTCACGGGTTAAAAATACACAACCTACCCGTGTTCAAGGTTAGATTTGTCTTCATGGATTCGTCTAATATTTTCAACAATTTTGAAGAAAAGCCTAGACTAAAAGCAATCTTTTTAGACAGAGATGGTGTAATTAATCACGATCCTAGTGATTATACTCGAAACATCGATGAATTCACAATTTTACCTACAGTAATAGAGAGCCTTAAAATCCTTAAAGAAAGAGGGTATGTATTTATCATTATTACTAATCAAGGAGGTATTGCAAAAGGAATTTATGGTCATGATGAAGTTGCCGAGATTCACGATTACCTAAGAGAGGTGTGCGAATCAAACGACACTCCTATTTTGGACATTTACTACAGCCCTCATCACGAGGTTAAAGGTCGATCGCTTAGCCGAAAACCCGGCTCACTTATGGTAGAGAGAGCTTGCGCTAGATACAATATAGACCCAAAGATATCATGGATGGTTGGGGATAAACAAAGAGATATAGATTGCGCAGCAGCTGTTGGGGTTCGTGGTGTTTTAATTAACCCAAACGATGCGTTGATTGACTACATAGATAAAATGGTTTAGCCTATCTTAGAAGACAATGGTTTCAAGGAAATTCTTATATAGCGGTGCTGTTGTAAATGAACACCAATTACCAAACGCTTTTGAATCAAGAGGATTTTTATACGCAGATGGTTTTTTTGAGACTATGAGATGTATAAATGGACGAATTCCATTGTTCCACCTTCATTACGGAAGAATTGTAGATAGCGCAAGTGCTTACAAAATGGATCTGCCTCAATGGATGCAAGAGGGTTCTCTGTTAACTCTTCTTGAAGAGCTTTCTAGAGAATCTGCATTAAATGGTGATACTCGAATAAGATTGACAATCTACAGGGATGGAGAAGGTGGGTATACACCTACTACGAATTTTGCAACTGCCATTGGAAGTGTTGAACACACTGAAGGCAATGGTTTTGAGCTAAATGAAAAGGGATTGGCTATAGGATTATATCAGGAATTGGCAAAAACACCTTCTCGCATTTCAAATCTCAAAAACCTTCACTCACAGCTTTATGTGCAAGCTGGAAACTTCGCAAAATATAAAGGCTTAGGAGATGTGCTCATTCTTAACGATTATAATCAGTTAATTGAAGCAACATCATCTAATATTTTCCTTGTTTTTAACGGTGCTTTGCATACTCCCAAACTTGAGGCAGGCCCTGTTGGAGGTGTAATGCGAGCTGCTGTAATCAACCTTGCTCTTAAATTGAACATCAAGGTTTATGAGTGTAATCTTGAAGCCCATGAATTAATAAAGGCTGATGAGGTGTTCTTAACTAATGCCCTAAAAGGAATTCAGTGGGTTGCTAGCTATAGGACAAAACGATACTTCAATAAGACAGCATCTATGTTGCTTGAAAAATTGAACGAGGAAATCAGTTTTACCTAACCCTAGGGTCTAGTACTCCGTAGAGGATATCAACTACGATATTTACTAGGACAAAGATTGTTGCAACTACAATTGTGCAGCCCATCACAACTGGTAAATCTCCACTTTCTAGGGATTTAAACATTAGTAGCCCCATCCCCTTCCATCCAAAAACAAATTCAACAAACACCGCGCCTGCTAGCATGGATGCAAACCAACCAGAAGTTGCTGTGATTACAGGATTTAAAGAATTTCTTAAAACGTGTTTTAAAAGGATTCTAGATTTTGACAACCCTTTTGCTTTTGCAGTCCTGATATAGGGCTGAGAAAGCACGTCCATCGCGGAATTTCTAGATAGTTGAATAATAACCGCTAGTGGCCTAATTCCTAAAGTTAAAGCGGGGAGAATTATATGAGCTAAGGCGAGTTTGGGCCCATCGAAAGGGTCTACAACCACCATTCCTCCTGTCATTGGTAATCCTGTGTAAGAGTGTAAAACGTAGCCAAACAACCAAGCAACTAAAATTGCTACTACAAAGCTGGGTGCGCTCATGCCTAATGCACAAATTGATAGAATAATATCTCCAAATTTTGTTGTGCCGTTTATGGCTATACCCAAACCAATACTTATACCCATAATTGCAGCAAAAAAAATGGCAACAAAAGCAAGTAAAAGAGTTGCCGGCAGTGCATCGCCTATAGCTCTACTCACAGGTCTATCTGTTATGAAAGACCTTCCAAGATTAGGTGATCTTAAACCCCAACTACCGTCATCGCGTGAGCCAATTGGCACAAGGTTACACATGAACGTTGCGTATCTCTGAAAAGCTGGTTTGTCTAGGCCGTGTTTAACCCTGAACGCTTGAACTACCTCTTCTCGTTCGTTTTGGCCAGCAAGTTCTCTAGCTGGATCTGGCACCCAAGCAAAAATGGTAAAGACTAGTGTGAGAGTTCCTATTAGAACTCCTAATCCCTGCAATAATCTCTTGAGTAAAAATGTCACTTAATGAGGCTATCCTTTATGTCGTCAAATAATGGAACGTCCCTCCATGCCCATTTTTCTACAACAACTCCCTCTTTAAGAAGTACGAGTCCGGGATTTGATCTCACAATAATTTTAAGTTCTGTTTGGTCACACGTAAGAAAATCATATGGTGCCTGATGCTCGTGTCTAAAGTCCTCGCTTGCGTCATAATCCACGTTTGTTAAACCGTAAAAACTGTGACCTTCAGCTAATGCAGATTCTGCAATAGCGTTGAAGGCGGTTTGGCCAGCGGCCCCAGAAGCATCAAGATCCTTAGAGATGTGTAAGAACGTGTATCCTGAAGTATTAAGTAATGAATCTGCAAGGTCCTCTCCAGCTTCATCTAACATTTTAAAATCCAAAATGCGTGGCTCATATCCTTCTGAAATAGTTACTTGATTGTAATCTTTCTTTTTCACCTTTTCATACGTACTTGTAAACCAAGGTGAATCCCAATATTTTTTTTCAGACCAATCGTTACTTAAAACAATTGTGTCTTTTCCTGTATTATTATTTTTAAAAATCCATTCATATGCATATTTAGGCGCTTCCAATCCCAATTCTTCAGCTGACATTCTGTTTATCACTATGCTTTCGCCATCAGAATAAGGCCTGTAATCCTTCATGGGAAGGTGTGCAAGGGTCTTGTATTGAAATGCACCAATAACAACAAGAGTCGCAGCTGCCATCAACCATTCAACCTTGTCAGATTTCACTCTCTTCCTAACTGCTTCAGCTGCAAAAAGCAGAAGAATTAGATAGAGGGTTGGGAAAGTCCAATCCAACATTAAGTAGCCAAATAGAAACGTCATCACAATCGCAATTGTGTACACTATCATTGAAGTCTTTGTATCATTCAATGAAATCTTATTCCTA
>CEUK01062196.1_pt1 | contig 11225 bp, 12 predicted proteins | sample 356451 | NCBI WGS metagenome assembly CEUK01 (sample SAMEA2622843, study PRJEB7988) | marine metagenome | isolation source: saline water (ENVO:00002010), including
ATGATTATTTCTACTAAGGCAGATTTACACGAACACAGACCAGAAAATTGGGATATTGTAAAACAATCGGAACAAGATTATGTTGAATCAGGCGAGGAACATTACACAGAATTGCCCCTGTTAATTGACCACAATGGATACGTCACGATATCTGCATTGGAGAATGTCGGCATGGAGGCACTAAAGATGGAAATAACTAGGATAGTTAAGGACAATACTCCGATGGATCCAATGACGCTTCCAGAGGGTTGGCACAGGTCTGATTAATCACATTTTTTCAAGAGGTTCAATGCCCAAACCAATCATTCCAGAGCGCAGTAATTTTGATGAGATTTCCGATACAGCAAGATATGTTTGGTTGACTTCGCCATTTGAAATAACCTTACAATCTCGATAAAATCCATTGTAATGATTTGCTAAATTTAGCAATTGATTGGCGAATAAATTTGGTCTGTTTTGTTCAACTGATTTCATCAACACATCATTGTGAGTAGCAATAACTCGCAGCAATTCAAACATGCTATCTGGTATTTCAGACAGTATCGGTATTCCATTTTTGGTTGTATTTTCTTGATGAGTTACCCCCAGATCTAAACACTTTTTAGCTATTGAGCGGCTTCTTGTATGACTGTACATTATGAACGGTGCAGAATCAGAATCAAAGGATAAAGCCTCTTCCCAACGGAAGGTAAATCCCTTATCTGGACTGACTTTGATGATGTTAAAACGAACTGCAGAAGTACCCACCGCTTCAGCAATATGTGATATTTGTTCATCGGTGTAATCGGTTCGAATTTCTTTTACCACTTCGGCAGCATGTGCCTTTGCTTCTTCTAGTAAGTCATCCATGAATACAACATTTCCCCTACGAGTGGACATTTTTCCCTCTGGCAGTTTGATAAACGAGTAAAACAAAACCTCTGGTGAATTGTATCCTAATTCATTCAAGGTCATTGAAACTTGTTTAGATTGTAGTTTATGGTCTTCACCAAGAACATTAATCAGCGTTTTACATTGGGTATATTTCCAAATATGATATGCAATGTCACGCGTTGCATACAGCGAACTTCCATCCCCTCGACGATAGTAAAACTCAGTTTTACCTTTGAGTCCTCTAGCACCTAAGTCGAGGTATTCCGCACCATTGTCTGCTACGCCGTGGATATCTAGGGTTGCTAACTTTTGCATTATGTTACTGACATCACCATTGGTGACAAACACCGATTCTTTGGTAAATTCATCGAAGTTTATTCGTAAACGGGCCAATGTCTCCAACATACCATCCAGAACGGGTTGGTAGGCTTTCTCAAAGGACTCTAACACCCCTATATCGCCATTTTCGCTTGCATGAACCATCTCAGCAATTGCCCTTTCAATATCATCTTTAACAGCCTCATCAGTACGTAATATCTGAGCAGCTTGATACCATCTCACGCGAGCATGGTCTGGTTTATTTTCCCACATCTTATTGATAGGTTCTCTATCTGACAGGATTTCCTCCACATCATCCTCGCTTAGATTTTTCAAAGCCCATGCGAGGACAGCGACTTGTTTACCCATATCATCAACATAGTATTCAGATCGAACATTATTGCCATACAATCTATTTAACCTAACAATAGTATCACCTAGAATAGCATTTCTTGCTCTACCAACATGGAATGGTCCATTTGGGTTGGCTGAGGTATGTTCAATCAGCACTGAATTACCTCCGTTTGGCGAGTTTACCTCAGCGTCGCCGATGCTAATTTTTCCTGAAATTATGTATTCAGCCAGCCATTTTCGTGAGGCTTTGAAATTGAGATAACCTGCGGTCGAGTTAACTTCTTCGATAATCGCATTTGGCTCAATCGTTAGCCTAAGTTTTTCCGCAATATCATTGGGAGCCATTGATAGCTGCTTAGCGAAAGCAAAGCATGGTAGGGAGAGGTCACCCAGACTTTTTTCTCGGGAAACTGAGATCATTGTCTTCCAACTATCGTTCGTGATGCCAAGTAATGCTAGAGCAGGTGCAATCAAATCCTCGACGTGTGGTCTAAATATTTCCATTAAATCACATCACAGGGTATCGAAGTATCGCAGCTAGACCACCAAATCCTTGCAGCAACTGCGAACCTTCCTCGGTGTCGGTTGAGATGAATGACAATCCTGAGTTGCCTTTGCCTGCTAAAATTGTCAACTCATCAATCAATGAGATTGTATTAAGTTCCTTGAGACTATCCCCCTTAGCATCACATTTTGGACAGTCGGGAAGTGCTTCTGTTCTGGTCAGTGAAATATTCCATTCATGATTGCATGAAACGCATGCTAAGTCGATGGAATTCTTCCGCATTCCTTCAGAAACCAGCAGTGTATCAACTGCACCCATGTCTAGTGCTTTTTTTATCATCATCTCACCATAAGTTGCCCTTGGATTTACTTTCACTAATTCTTCTAGAAATCTGTTCATTAGTTGCCTTTCAGCATCGAGTTCGATTTCACCCATTAGTGTACCAGCATTGCCAACCAGTTCTCTAACACCGCTTTCGTTTGAGTATCCAACATCGAACGTTGTTTTGGCAATTTTTTTTGTTATTTCATGATGGAAGTAATCATTTTTCACGACGAAATCCTTAGTTGCTCCAGGTCCCCCGATGATTACTGCTTGAATATTTTCCAAATTTGGTAACCAGTAATTGCAGGCATGTTCCGTCGCTCGCTTGAAGAAATTATGCGCTGCTTCTTCGATAAGTCGCTCAAATCTTTGAGCAGATTGACCGCCTTGCCGGTGTTTGCCCATGATGTTTGAAACAAGGTGTTCTTGAACATGAATTCGCTTGCCTGAAGCTATGCCATAGGCTGCTTCAGCTCGATCGATAACAAACAATGCGTATGACTTTTTGTCTACTAACATGTCTTCCAGTTGGGTAAGTTCGAAAGTTGAATCACATCTGTACCTAAACGAGAGAAGCTGCTGCGGGGGATCATCTACCACAACGTTGACCATTCTTGTCTTGTTGTTACCAATTATTATTGCTCCAACAAATAATGCGATACCATTCTCACCAGGATTTTTGAAACGATTTAGCGTTGATATAGCAGATTCTATAGCGCCTTGAACATTCTTTCTTGTACCTTTTGATTTGATATTTGCAGCCTGCCCATGCTCATTTTGAAGCATAGTTCTAGCATCGGAAATTTGACGGTCTGGGGGAATTATAATCGTTACTAATTCAGTTCCAAACCCTTTCATTTCTCGCAATTCTTCGAGAGCAATCTTTAGCCTGAGTCGTTTTGTTGCAATGTCTGCATCGCTCGACATCAAGACTCCTCCAATTAACCGGCGTTGGATGTAGCACTTGAAGCCTCCCTTTGTCACCAAGTGAAATAGGTAAAAAGAACATACAAGAGATGAATTGATGGTATAGTCTAAATGCTGAAACTAAAACGAGCAGCCATGAGACTTCCACAGGTGGTAGCATTGGGCGGTAGCCTGCTAAGGCCAGAGGAATCAGAGAATCGTGATATTTGGTTCGGGAAATTACGTCAATTAGCTGTTCACATAGAAGGTAATTCAAGGAAACTGGGTATTGTAGTAGGAGGTGGTTTACCCGCTCGAGAAGGAATTAATGTTGCTAAAAATTTTATTTCAAACCCAGATAGATTAGATGAGATTGGAATTGCAGCAACACGATTGAACGCCACAATAATACAGCAAACACTCCTTGAGATTGGTTGTAATGTTGCTCCAAAAATACCTGATAGCACAGATGACGCATCAGCGTATTTCAGTGATTATAATATCGTAATAATGGGTGGTACTACACCAGGTCACACAACCGATGCAGTAGCAGTATCATTGGCGAGGGATTGCAATGCTTGCGATTGTATCATAGCCACCAATGTCGACTATATCTATGACAAAGATCCTCGTTACCATAATGACGCTGAGCCGTTTTTCGAGATGACCATAAGTCAGTTGGCAGAACTTTGCGGAAGCGAACGACTAGAGCCCGGTCAATCGGCGGTAGTTGACCCAATTGCGGTTAGCATTGCTGCCGAAAATAACATTAATATCGCCGTATTAGATGGCAGAAATTTAGATTTAGTTGAGCACGCTCTTGATGGGAAAGAGTTTGAAGGAACCTTAGTAAGGAGTTGATTACATGGTTGATGTAAAAAAAATAAAGGAAAATGTTTCAAAGGTCACCAACAAAATTGCGAATAGTAAATTGCCATCGCACAAGCACTGCAGGATTTGTGGCACTTCTATCTCACCTAATGCAGATCCGAGGGTTTGTAAATCTCAAGAGTGCTTAGACCAACACGACAAAAACACCCGGAATGAAAAACAGATGAGAATTTGGATGTTCATATTTTTCGGCATCTTCGCCTTCATATTCTTAAGTTCAATACTAAGGCAGTTAGTCTGATCAATCATTAGTTTGTTCTTCTAGTAGTGACTGTGCCCGCACTTCATCCATCCGTGACTCACCTGCAGATTTCAATCGGTCTCCAAGTTTGAACAGCGATTCTACAGCTTCTTCAATTGATTTATTTTGTTTCAGGAACCTGATGGTTGGCCAACCACAATCGATTATTTCCGGGTCTACAGTATTCTCTTCAATCCAGGCTGAGCATGCGGTTCCATGACAAAGCGCACTAAAATTGTCCACATCTATCCAAAAGGTACGTCGACCACAGACAGGACAATCCTTACATTCCATGCTTGAGAGTACTGTCATAGCCTCGTCACCGACAATGTCTACATCCCAAACTACCACACTACAAGCTTGTAATAGCATTTGTTCGCTTTTCTTAAGGAAGGCGCGCAATACTTGCCAGGCAGTATCTTCTGAACTAAAACAGCCCAGGCCGATTGAGCCTCCGTCATCCTCAGTCACTGAGGGAACAAACACCCTTTGCAGTGGCTCGCCCATGGTTCCCTTAAACCAATCAATTGTATGAATTCTCTTATTCAAATGGCCATTCTGCTTCAACAATGGCTAGTCCACCGGTGTAAGGCAACTCAGCTTTTGGCTTCTCAATTCTAATTGAAATTTTGCTGACCAGTTCATTTTCGCTAATTCTATCGAACATTTTTGTCATCATTGTTTCCATTAATCTTATTGGTGGCGAGTTGGCTATAACATCATGAACTAACCTTTGAAGGTCAGCATAATTGATGGTCCTCGACAAGTCTTCATCAAATTGATTGTGGTTCAATTCCACGTATATACTAACAATGAATGGTTGCTCATGTTCATGTTCAAAATCATAAGCACCATGCTTGCCTAGGACAGTGTAATTTTCTAGACCAACTTTGAACATCTAATTCTCTTCCCTTTCATGAACCCAAATAAGATGATAACCGAATTGGGATTTTACCGGTTCCGATGTTGACGCCAATGGTATGCTCCACACTGCATCATCAAATTCTCTTACCATCATACCTTTCCTGAACCACCCAAGATCACCACCTTTTTGTGCAGAAGGACAGGTACTTTTCTTTCTTGCAAGTTTTTGAAACTCCTTTAATTTGGAAATTTTTTGTCGAATTTGAATCGCTTCAGATTTAGAGTTTACCAAAATATGCGATGCCCATGCACTAGGAGCCACCATGTCGAGGCCTACATAATTCTGTTATTGAATTTCACGGAGTTTAGCACTTACAAGATAATTGACAAAATCATGGCAAATAACACAAATATCGTAATAATCCCTTTCATGTTTACGAGTCCAGATACTCGTTTTTCATCTTGTTAAAAATTACGCTTTGTGGTGATACTTCCGCCATTACACCAGTCTAAGCAAGAATACTCGATAGCTGCTCGTGATGTTAAATTAGCAGTGCTACTAATTCACTTCTCTTGCCACTGGTAGCAGGTTGATAATCGGATAATTTCTGCAATAACTCTGTAATGAGCAAATCAAAATTGTCTCATTGAGTCATTTACGGTGAATAATGGTGTTAGTTCAAGTACACGGCGATTAACTGCAAGTTAAATCTCGTCACCAGTCCATCGCTTACCGATTTGGTGGTCGATGTCTAGGTGGTCCAATATGCGCGCAATGATGAAATCAACTAGGTCGTCGATTGATTTAGGATGATTGTAAAAGCCTGGTGAGGCGGGGATGATAATCGAGCCCCATGATGATAATTTTGTCATATTTTCTAAGTGAACTGTAGCGTAGGGCGCCTCTCTTGGCACCAGAATCAGTTTCCTTCTCTCTTTTAGTGCAACTATTGCTGAGCGGGTGACTAAGTTGTCGCTTATTCCCGCAGCCATCTTCCCAAGTGTTGTACCGGAGCAAGGGCAGATTACAACTGCGTCGATTTTGGCTGATCCAGAAGCGGATTTGCCGCCAATATTTTTCTCATCTTCCAGTTTGGCACCTGTAGCTTCAGCAAGTTCTTCTTTGGACATGCCACATTCGTGTTTAAGAGTTAATTCACCGGCATGGCTGACCACTAATCTAGTGTCTATTCCGTGGTGTTGTAGGATTTCAAGCAAGCGTTTCCCATATATCGCTCCGGAAGCGCCAGTAATCGCAACAACGGTCTCGCCCATGGTTGCCCTAAATCATCAATTACTTTTATTCACTTGTTTTCAATTTAACGCCGATTGAAGGGATTTGTCCAAGGCTTCAGCGGCTAAGTTAAATGATTTTGGTTCTATAGACCATGCGACTCTAACCCAGTTTTTCATTTTCTCACTGAACATAGAGCCAGGCACGACTAACAGATCATTTGCTTTGCAATGTTGGTCAGCAAAAATTTCCGAATTTATGTTGTTTGGTAACTCAAAGCAACCAAAAACTCCCGCCTCGGGCTCATTCCATACAATCCCATGCTTTTCTAAGACTGTCCGTAATTTTGGTAGGTTTTCTCTTCTGTAATATTCAATTGCTTGATCTACCTTGGATAAGTTCTTCAGTGCCTCGGCAGCAATTCGCATAGATGGGCTGGACATGACACCGGAGAATGTCATGAAGATGTTTCTGGCAATAGCTATTGTATCAACATCTGCTACCAGCCAACCGAATCTTATTGGTCCCATGCCGTAAACCTTGGTCAGTGAATTGATCGAGATACAATTTTTGCCGAAAGTATGAATTGCTCGATAATCGTCTATGTGACGATATGCATCATTATACGCCTCATCAGCGACTATAATAACACCATTTTCTTGTGCCTTTTCTATAATCCAGGTTTTATCGTCCGGGTGTAAATCCCAACCAGACGGATTTGAAATAGGAGTAATCATGATGATGTGTGATTTTTGCATGGCGACTTCCCATTGTTCATGGTTTATTCTCCAATGGCCAAGGCCACTTTTTGGCGGCGTTCGATCGACCCTTACTACTTCATCAGCCAAAATCAGTGCGGTTTGTGGAATCGGTGCATAGGTTGGCGATTCAGCAGCGACGATAACCTTACCATCTAGCTCATCTCTAATTTTTGCGATCGCTGTTAACAAAGCAATATTGATGCCTTGAGTTGCGCCATGGGTGATTAGTACGTTATCTGGATTAACTCCTTCTCGCTGCGCGATAATTATTCTCGGGTCATCCGGACCGCCCATGTATTGCATGCCAATTTCGGCGATTTTCTCACCAAGCAAACTTGGTATGTCCCAGTTATATTGCATGCCACTATATGATAAATTGTGGGTTCTTGCTTCCTGTAATCGTGGTATGTACCATTCTAGATAGTCTATTGGGGCTACAGAATTCTCAAAATCTTCTCGAGTGAATCTAGGCCAGTAATTAGACATATTCATACCACTTCATCTAATCAAATATTTGTTATTGTTAGTCACTTAGAGATGACACCGATTTTTCTATTGACAGAAATCTCAATCGAACTCAACAGTTTGGCTATAATTTCTTCTTTCGTGATATTGTAGCCGAGTCTTGCCAGTGAAGTTGTTGTCGCAGCCTCTAGTCCACAACCTGATAAATTCTCCACCCTGCCTAGAGGAGTGTCTACGTTGATGGTAAAACCGTGCCTTGAGGTCCATCTCAGGAAAGATAAACCAATACTGCAAATTTTGTGTTGACCAACCCATACGCCTTGCATTCTTTCATTCCTGCTGGCTGGAATGTGTAATTCTGTTAGCGATGAGATAATCCAACCCTCTATTTTTCCGATTATGGCGGCGACTGAATCTTCGCCTTCCAAATTCCACTTAAAAATTGGATAGCAGACAATCTGTCCCTGTCCATGCCATGTCAAACCTCCACCCCGGTCAACGGGGAATGTCTCGTAACCCGGTGGGGCAGTAATGCCGTCATTCTTGGCACGTGGGCCAATCGTAACTATTTCTGGGTGCTCTAAAATCAACATCGTGTCGTTAATTTGCTCATCAATTCTCTGCTTCTGTAAAGTTTTCATCAATTCAACAGCCTCTTGATAATTGACAATTCCCTCATATCGGATGTCAACACAGCGACTGTTGGTCATGGTATTCCCAATGCAATCCCCATGATAGAGTTAATTAAAAATCAAGCTCGACTGCATGTACGTCAGTTCTACCCGCTTTGTACGCCTCTATTGCTGCTTTTGCTATCGCTTTTGGGTCATTGACGACTTGTTTGTCGATTTTGTCACCGTTGAATAAAGCATCTCCGACTAACACGGAATCCATTAAAGATAGATTCTTAGTTTGTGTATTTTCACTTTGTTTGACTATCCTTTCCATGTCAAGTGAAAGCGCTTGTATGGTTTCTAACTCCAGTGCTTTTTTCTCCAATTCGGACTCAAGGTTGGAAACCTTTTCCTTTGTTTCGTCGAGTTGAAGTCTTAGCATCTCAGATTCAATTCTGGTTGCTCGCATTTCGTTTGCTAATTCAGCAAGCACATCTCTTGCAGAGGTAGGTTTGCCCGTATTGGTTTGCCGGTTGTTATTTTCATTTCTCACTGGGGTAGTTATAGTGCCATACTCGGTTTCCCCTGGGTAATTGGCAGACAGATACTTTACGGATATGTGTCCAGATATGTTGAAACCAAGGGTCATCATTGATAGGAAGAATGCTTGATCATAATTTTTTGGACTCATTTCCATGCCTGAGTTAATGTGGTAGAAAAAGTCGAAGAAACTCATCATCGTTATAATCGAAATTAGTGCAGAGAAGAAAAAGATTGCAAAAATTCTGCGATTTTCTTTACCGGTTGGTTGCGAAGTTTGAACTGAATTTGGCATTTCAATCCGACCTTCGATTACGCCTCTTGGGTCGTTTGCTAGTCGTCTTATTATCGGACGTAATTCTTGTTCAACCGTTCGTAACTTATTGATGTGAGATTTTCTTCTTTTGTTGGCTAGCCTCAGTCCGGATAGGATAAATAATCCACCAATGATGTAATACAACCAATACCATGGTCCATCGGGAGTATTGCCGTGATTCAACTGATCTCCAATGTCAATGCCTAATCCGACATCAGTATTCATCAAGAATCCATTCAATTGCATCGCTAAATCATCAGAAGTGTATTGTTCGAAAACACACTGGTGCTTATTGGAATAATGCTTATTGCTACATTTTTCACTCTCATAAGAGCTGATATTTTCAGAATAATCTAGCAAGATGTTTGTTGCAACAAGCATTATTGTAAGCATAATCGCCTTGGCCAAGACAACGCTTGTCTTGCTGGGGGGTTTAGCGATCACTTGATCAGCATGGCCCCGCCTGTTTACCCTCACGCGCGGTTTTTTAGGCCTGAGTAAATATATCAGTATCAGCAATGTTACAAACAATGAAAATTTATCTAGTTCTATTATTGGAAATTTCCCACGCATATTAATCAATATAACATTTGTTTTCGTTACTACTTAAAACAAATGCTAGAATCTTCCGGATGAGCCAAATCCTCCGGTTCCTCTAGAGGTTTTCCCAAGCTCATCATAACTCTTCTCGATAAATTTGACTTGAGGGACTCTCGAAAATAACAGTTGAGCAATACGTTCCCCTTTACTTACAATAAACTCTTCGCCAGCCCCAATCCAAGTTGCTAGAACCATCAATTCACCACGGTAATCAGAGTCAATAGTGCCGATTCCGTTTGGCATTATCATGCCTTTTTTCCCTAGTGAAGAGCGACACCTAATCTGTCCTTCCCAGCCGGGTGGGATGGCGATTGCTAAACCAGTTTTAATCAACGAGCTCCGGTTTCGTTTTACTATGGTTTCTTCTAGTGCATATAGGTCCCATCCCGCCGCTTGTGGCGAACCCTGTGTCGGGATAATGGCTTCCGGGTCTAACCTAGCAAACTCCACCAACAAATTTTCAGTCATTGTACTCCCCAAAATTTCTCGGTTATTGACAGTTACTAAGTATAATGATACTTACTAAGTTCAGTGGAAACAAAGGAATAAAAGACAAGGGGATTTTTTGTCTTTGGGGTGGAGATTTTTGGTCGATAATTTTTGCAATATAACGGGGTATGCGGCACTTTTCCCCACGCTAAAGCAATACGACCAAACCCACATTTCCGAAGGAGATTTCGGAGGTAGTATTATACACCTCATTGGCCGAGACCAAACTCCAGCAAGGCAGAATAACAAGGAGGTAAGAGAATGGTAATTGACCACAACATAAAAACAACGGAAGAAGAAGAAATAGATTTGATGCAAGAACACTTAGAACCAATGCTTCAGGAAGCACCTGAGCGGTTTGTTTTATTCCCTATCGAGCATTCAGATATTTGGGAGCAGTACAAACTACATGCTGCATCCTTTTGGACAGCAGAAGAAATAGATCTAGCAGAGGATGCTAAAGACTGGAAAAGCCTCAACGATAATGAGCGTCATTTTCTAAAACACGTATTGGCTTTCTTTGCTGCTAGTGATGGTATTGTTAACGAAAACCTAGTGACAAATTTTGCTGACGAAGTTCAATGGGCCGAAGCGCGCTGTTTCTATGGTTTCCAAATAATGATGGAAAATATCCACGCAGAGACATACTCTCTGTTAATCGACACCTACATCACCGATACCGATGAGAAAAACCACCTATTCAATGCGCTTGAGACAGTTCCTTCAGTGCGCAAGAAGGGCGCCTGGGCGCTTAAGTGGTTGTCAAGAAAGAAGGGTTCATTTGCCCAAAGGCTGGTAGCATTTGCTGCAGTTGAAGGTATTTTCTTCTCTGGTTCATTTTGCGCAATATTCTGGTTGAAAAAGCGAGGATTAATGCCCGGTCTAACATTCTCCAACGAGTTAATCTCCCGTGATGAAGGCTTGCACTGT
>CEUK01056025.1_pt1 | contig 11221 bp, 10 predicted proteins | sample 356451 | NCBI WGS metagenome assembly CEUK01 (sample SAMEA2622843, study PRJEB7988) | marine metagenome | isolation source: saline water (ENVO:00002010), including
CGGAATAATTATGCTTAAGTCCCTCATGTTCATATCTTTTAAGTCTGAATATTTCTCATTAAATGGACCAAGAAATATTCGTTGATAAGCTCTTAAAAAATAAATAGCGTTTAACAAAATACCTAATGTGCCAATCATTGTTAAAAGTCTAAAACTTCCAAAACCCCCAATGAAACACATAGCCTCACTAATAAAACCAGATAACGCGGGTAATCCAAGACCCGCAAAAAATGCTAGAACAATAAATCCATTAAATATTGGTAATTTTGATGCTATACCACCGAAAGCCAATTTTCCAGCTAATTCAGGATCTTTGTAGTCATTAGGATATACTATCCATCTGTGATGAGCCTGGTCATATAATACTCCAACTAATGTAAATAACATTGCAGTTATTGTTCCATGATTAAACATTTGCATTACTGCGCCATTCATACCAGCTTCTGCACCCATTGATTCTGTACCTACTATGCCTGACATACCAAGTAATACATAACCCATATGACTTACAGAAGAATATGCAACCATTTTCTTTAAATCTATTTGAGCTATAGCATTTATTGCTCCCCACAAGATATTTATAACTCCCAATAAAGCCATCATGAAAGAAAAATTAACCGCTTCTTCTGGCAGTAATGGATAACTGATTCTTAAAAATCCATATGTACCCATTTTCAATAATACACCAGCAAGAATTACAGATATTGCTGTTGGTGCTTCAACGTGAGCCAATGGTAACCATGTATGAAATGGAAAAACAGGAACTTTAATTGCAAAACCAACAAATAAACCCATCCAAATTAAAAATCTCATATCAAAACCCCATAAAGTTGCGTCAATCTGAGGTGCTTGAGTTATTAAATGAATAAGGTTAAAAGAATTTCCACCTGGAGCATAAAAATATAATGCTAACATTCCTAAAAGCATAAATACAGAACCAAATAAAGTATACAAGAAAAATTTAATTGCAGCATAATGTCTTTGTGGACCACCCCACATGCCAATTAAAAAATACATTGGCAAAAGCATGACTTCCCAAAAAATATAAAATAAGAAAAAGTCTAGGGATAAAAATACGCCCATCATACCCGCATCTAACAATAGAAATAGTGAAAAATATCCAAGAACATGCTTCTCTACATTCCAACTAATAATAATACATAAAAAAGATAGCATTGCAGCCAAAATAACCATTGGCATACTCAACCCATCAACACCAATATAATATTGAATATTAAAACTTGGAATCCAATCTAATTGAACTGTAAAAGGAGATTGTACTACAGACATAGTTGAATCAAATTTTGCATACAGAAAAAATGCAAGCAACATTTGAATTCCAGTTACTACTAATGCTATATATTTATAAATATTCTTATTTTCTGTATTTATTAATTTTTGATGACCTAAAAAGGCTACCAACAGCATGATAGTCGCTCCCATAACTGGAAGGAAAATTAATAATGATAAAATAGATGAATTCATATTTTAGTACCCTATATTTGTTGTACAATTAAAGTTATTAAAATAATAGCAACTAGACCTCCTAGTATATAAGCTTGAACTACTCCTCCTTGAAGTTTTTTCATTTTCAAACTAGTGAAGTTGGCTATTTTTCCAAATCCGTCAACCACTTTCTGGTCTAACCAATCATAGTCAACTTTAACGGATTTTTCAGATGACAAAAGAGTTATTTTTCCAATAGAATCTATAAATGTTTGGTCATAGTAATCCCAATCTATTTTAGAACAAATATATGACCAGAACATAAATGGTTTGTATAAAATATTTGAATATATTTCATCTATATAAAATTTATTTTTAGATATATCATAAAGTTTGATAAAGTTGAATATTTTTTTGAATGTTTCTGCATTTAATTTTTTAAACAAGTAAAATAAAGATGATAAAATAATACCAAAAAATGCAACTGTTAGGGATAAATACATTGCCGTGTAGTGAGCATCATGTGCATTATGATAAGCATGCTTTGTAAAACTTTTTCCTTTTTTAAAATCTTCATAATGATGAGAATTATAATCATGACTGTGACTATCATCGTGGTGCTCTACTTTTATAACATAATTTTTACCTTTTCCAATAGCCTTTTTAAACCAACCTTTTGAGCCATCTGACAAGGGATCAATAGTACCAGTGTAAAAAATTCCCAAAGATAGTAACGAAAGAACAATAAGAGGTATTGTCATTACTTTTGGTGACTCATGCAAATGTTTATGTATTTCTTCACTATGAGGCTTGCCATGAAAAGTCATAAAAATTAATCTGAACATATAAAACGCTGTAATTGCTGCTGCGCCAAATCCTGCAATGGGTAGAAATAATGTTATTCCTCCATATTCAAAATAATGACCTAACACTCCTGCTAATATTGCGTCTTTTGATACAAAACCAGAAAAAAATGGCACACCAGCAATCGCTAGTGTGGTTATTAACATGCCTAAATAGGTAATAGGCATCTTATCTTTTAGACCACCCATATTTCTCATATCTTGTGGATCAGTATCATGATCATGAAGTTCATGCAAACTATGATGCATTGAATGGATGACTGAACCACTCGCTAAAAATAAGCATGCTTTAAACATAGCATGAGTTACTAAATGAAAAAAAGCTGCTGCATATGCACCAACACCTAAAGCCATTACCATATAACCAAGTTGACTAACAGTTGAGTATGCTAATACTTTCTTAATGTCATTTTGTGTTATTGCAATTATTGCTGCAAATAGTGCAGTTAACGCACCTGTAAATGCAATGTATGTTAATGCATCAAATGTCAATATTGGAAATATTCTTATAGTCAGATATACACCCGCTGCAACCATTGTAGCCGCATGAATCATCGCGCTTGCTGGAGTTGGTCCTGCCATAGCATCTGGCAACCAAATATGAAGTGGTAATTGTGCTGATTTACCTACTGCCCCCATAAATAATAGAATACCAGCAATTGTTAAATATGTTGAATCTATTTCAGTTGTTTTAACCTTTTCAATAATATCAGATAAATTAAATGAATGAGTATCTCCCACAAAATAAATCATCATAATACCAATGAACATACCAATATCCCCAACTCTGTTTGTAAGAAATGCTTTTTTACTAGCTGAGGCTGCTGAATTTTTTTCAAACCAAAAACCAATTATTAAATATGAACTTAAACCAACTAACTCCCAAAATATATAAATCATGGTAATACTATCAGCCAAAACAATACCATTCATAGAAAAAGTAAATAATCCTAAATAAGCATAATATCTAGAAAATCTTGCATCTCCTCTCATGTATTCACTTGAATAAAGGTGCACTAAAAAAGATACTAACGAAACCACCAATAGCATTATAGCGGCTAGATTATCAATTGATACCCCTAAATCTAAATTAAAGTTGCCAGTTGTCAACCAATTGGCACTTTTGTGTATTATAGCCACATCAGGCTTATTAAAAAATATTCGAAAGAAAAAACTTAAAGCAACAGCTAGATTTAAACCAATGCCAAATATTGATATATACCAAGTGTCATGTTTTAATAAATGTCCAAAAAATAACTGGTATAAAAATAAAATAACAGGAATAAATAGAAACGATAAAGTTAAAAATAAATTTAAATCCATTATCCCTTTAACTCCTTCGCATCATCAACATTAACACTACCAATATTTTTAAATAAATTTATAATAATAGCAAGCGCAACTGCCGCTTCAGCAGCCGCAAGAACAATTATAAACATAGTAAAAATATGACCATCTAGATTATCCAAAGACGAAGTAAATCTATTAAATGCGATAAAATTTATATTAGCAGAATTTAATATTAGTTCGATACCCATAAGTATTGCTACTGCATTTTGTCTAGATATGACAGCATATATCCCTAGAGAAAACAATAAACTTGATAAAAGTAAATATATCTGAAGACTATCCATCTGCCTCATCCTTTTTTTTATCTGCTTCTTTATCTATTTCTTCATCTGAATCATTTTTGTCATTTGATTCTATATCGTTGTTAACATCTCCATCTGTTGATGTCTCTTTAGTATTTAAATCATCTTTGTCATTAATTGCTTCAATTGATTCCTCTTGTTCTTCCTTTTCTGGTATTGTCTTTTTTCTTGCCAGTAATGCAGCGCCAACTAATGATGCTAATAACAAAATAGAAACTAGTTCAAATGGTAATAAGTACTTGCCTAATATTAACTTACCAATTAATTCCACAGTTGAAGGTCCTGGTAAAGAATTTTCATTGATTGGCCATTTTGTTTGAATTATAACAACTGATAACATTGTAAAAATAAAACTAGAAATTAGTACACCAATTATTTTATTAGAACTAACTGATTCAATTACAGGCTTATCAATCTTATTTGTTAACATTACACCAAAAATTATTAATACTAATATTCCACCAACATATATAACTACTTGAGTAGCAGCCATAAAATCCGCGTACAGAAATACATATAATCCTGCAATACCAAATAATGTAAACAATAACGAAACAGCTGAATGAACTAAATTAGGCGATACTACAACCCAAATTGCAGAAATGGCAATTACTGAGATTAATCCTAAAAATATAATCTCACCCATTATTTGAGTATTCCTTCTAAAAGGCTTTTAATTTTATCTGACAAAAGATCTTTTGAATCTAATTCAGTAATCATTTCAGGGATCACATCATTTGTATTTTTAGATGCTTTCTTTGCTCCCATATAAACTTTCTTTAAAGCAGCCCTTGCTTTGATATCATCAATATCATTCAAAATTTTAATATCAAATAAGCCAATTTGAGTAGGAATTTCAGCAGGTTGTGCCGCTGCTGCTTGTGGGGCTGCCGCTGCTGGAGCTGCAACTGGAGCAGGTTTCAATGCAGTTAATTGCTGCTCTATATCAGCGCTAAAACCATCCAAAGGCTTTAACTCAGCAATTATTTTATCTATCTTAGTAATATCATCTTCACCTGCTTTTTTAGACTTGAAGAATACTTTTTTCGCAGCCGCTCTTAATTTTATATCAGCAATTACATCCACACATTTAATCGTAAGATTGTCTGTACCTGCTATCGGAACTGCTGCAACTGGTGTATCTGTTACCACTGTTGGAGTTTCAACGACAGGAGGTGCCTCAACAACTTCACTTTCTAAACCAAGTAATCTTTCACCTTTAATTAAATTTTCCTGCTTTTCTTTCATTTTTTTGAGATAATCGTCAGCGCCCATTTTGACTAAATCTTCTGTTTCTGCTTTAGCAAAATCAAATATTAGGCCATCTCTTTTGTATTGACTAAACTCATAGTCAATTTCATGCTTTTCCTCGTTCGGTCCACCAACCATGTATATACATTCCTCTGGACATGGGTATACACACAGATTACAATACATACACTCAGTCATATCAATAGTAAATCTTGTGACTAATAATTTTTTTTGTGTATCATTACTTGTCTGTCCATAATCAAATTCAACACCTTTTTTTGCCTTTACATCTTCAATTTTTATACAATCAACTGGACATGCTCTTTCACACATTCTACATGAAATACAATCATCTATATCAACATGTAATCTTGAACGAATCACATTATATTCAGAGGGTTCAAATCCAATTTTCTTTTCCGGTAATGGAAATTTTTCATGAGGATACTGTAAGGTAGCTACATTTTCTTTTTTATTTTTAAAATGCTCAAAAGTTAGAGACAGGCCAGTAATAAATGATTTAACTCCTGTTGCGATATTGTTAAAATATGCTGTTATTTGTTCGCTCATAAAAAAATTAACTCCAAAATTGCTACAAAAAATAAATTAGCCAAGGCAAACGGTATAAAAACCTTCCAACACAAATGCATCAATTGATCAACTCTTAATCTTGGGAAGGTCCACCTAAACCACATCATTACAAAAATTAAAAATAAAGCTTTTGAAAATAACCAAAATACGCCCCATATAGGCCCATCAAGAAGTAGCCAATTATCAGGGAAAATACTAAAAATTGTCATTGGAGATAACCAGCCGCCTAAAAATAATATTGATGTAAGTATACATATTATTAACATGCTTGCATATTCACTTAAAAAGAAAATTGCCCATCTGAAACCTGAATACTCAGTCATCCACCCAGCTACAAGTTCTGATTCTGCTTCAGGTATATCAAATGGTGTTCTATTGGTTTCGGCTAGTCCAGAAATAAAAAATATAAAAAATGCAATAAATGTAAATGGACTGTGAAAAATAAACCATCTGTGCTCTGATTGCCATGCAACTATATCAGACATTTCTAAACTACCTACTACCAAAACTGGCAATAATATGGATAAACCTAAAGGTATTTCGTAACTTATTATTTGCGCAGCAGATCTCATCGCTCCATACAAACTCCACTTATTATTTGATGACCAGCCAGCTAGGATAATTCCTATAACACCAATAGAACTTGTTGCTATTACATAAAATATCCCAATATTAAAATCAGATATTATAAAGCCTTCTGAAAAAGGTATACCTATAAAAGTCAGAAGAGCCCCCATAAAAATGATAAATGGAGCTAAAATCATTAGTTTTTTATCTGCATCGTTTGGAAGAATATCTTCTTTTGTCAACAACTTCAACGCATCAGCAATAGTTTGACCAATGCCACCCCAAAACTTTTTTCCACCCTTAAAACCTACGAGACCCACTTCCATTGGGCCTAATCTATCTTGCATAAATGCAGAAACTTTTCTCTCAAAATAAACTGCAAGAGTAGCAAAAATTGCCATTAATAAAAAAACATGCACTCCTGCTGTAAGTATTGCAACCACAACTAAAACATAATATGGTAAACCTGTAAAGGATAATAACGATAAAAGACTATCAATTATAGAATTCATATTAATTTAACTTTCATTATCTATCAATTTCTCCTAAAACTATATCTAGGCTTCCCAAAATTGTTATAACATCTGACATCATCCATCCTTCTGAAATCTCACTAAATACAGAAAGGTTGCAAAATGCAGGTGATCGCATTTTTAGCCTGTATGGTATATTTTTACCGTCGCTAATTATGTAAAAACCAACATCCCCCCTAGCAGATTCATACCTAGAATAAACTTCACCTTTTCCAGGTCTGACCTTTTTAGGCCTTGCAGCATGAACGTCACCTTCTGGTAATTGAGCAATTGCTTGTCTTAAAATTTTTACACTTTCTTCTATTTCACGCAACCTAACCCAATATCTGTCCCAACAATCACCTACAGTTCCCATAATACCCTTACCAACTGGTACATCAAAATCAAATTTATCGTAAACTGAATAAGGTTCATCTTTTCTAAGATCATGAGATATTCCGCTTCCTCTAAGGGTTGGTCCTGTAACCCCAAAGTTAATTCCCACTTCAGGTGTTATAATACCAACATCTGCAGTTCGTTCAACAAATATCATATTTTCAGTAAGAACATTATCAAACTCTTTAAGCATCGGCTCAAAATAATCTAAGAACTCATTCGTGTACTGAATGAAGTTAGGTGGTAAATCATGTGACAGTCCTCCTGGCCATATGTAATTGTATAAAAGTCTTGCACCGCATAACATTTCAAATAAATCTAAAATTCTTTCTCTATCTCTTAACGCCCAAGTAAATGGAGTAATTGCGCCAACATCCAATCCAAAAACACCGCAAGCCACTAAATGACTAGCAATTCTTTGAAGTTCAACAACTATAACTCTTATATATTCAACGCGTTCAGGTAATTCTATATCTAACATTTTTTCAACAGACATAGAATAAGCATGATTCATATGCATAGATGCTAAATAATCACATCTATCTGTAAATGGTACTACTTGTTCATAAGATAGATTTTCACAATGCTTTTCAAAACATCTGTGGAGGTATCCCATAATTGGCTCAATCTTACTAACAACTTCACCATCAGTATGAATTTTTAACCTAAGCACTCCATGAGTACTTGGGTGCTGAGGACCCATATTAAGAACCATCTCTTCAGCTTTTATAATACTTTTATCTTGTTTTGACATTATTCCCAATATGTTTTGTCCTTAGGTACTGGCATACCTCTGTAATATTCTGGCGTGTCATAATCTTTTCTGAGCGGATGACCATCCCAATCATCAGAAAGTAGTATTCTTTTCATGTTAGGGTGACCATCAAACTTTATTCCCATCATATCAAAAGCCTCACGTTCATGCCAATCAGCCGAACCCCATAGCTCCACAACACTTGGAATACTTTCATCATCAGATACTTCTATCCTAATCTCAAGTTCATGCCCAATAGATGTAGATTTAAAATTATAGGCAACTCCATATTTTGTTTTATCACCACAATCATATGAAGAAATACACATTAAATAATCAAATTTGAAATCATCATGGTCTTTTAATGTTTTAGAAATTTCCAACCACTTATCAGGTTCAATTTTAATAAATGATGTATCCTCTGAAAATTCTACAGATTCAGAAAAATCAACCTTTAACTTATTTGCTATATCTTGTATATTCAATCTATACCTCTTTTCCAAGATTAGAATAAGTTTTGATTTTCTTTTGAAGCTCTAAAATCCCTTGAATTAGTGCTTCAGGACGTGGAGGACACCCCGGAACATACACATCGACTGGAACTACCAAATCAACACCTTTTAAAACATGGTAGCCATGTTGCCAATATGGTCCGCCACTGTTAGAACAACTTCCCATTGAAATCACATACTTGGGATCAGACATTTGTTCATAAAGCCTTTTAACCCTTTCTGCCATTTTTAAAGTTACTGTACCCGCAACTATCATTACATCAGATTGTCTGGGCGAGGCTCTTGGTATATTACCAAATCTGTCTAAATCGTGCCTCGGACCGGCTGCAGCCATCATCTCAATAGCACAACAAGCTAAACCAAATTGGAAATACCACTGAGAATTAGCCCTTGACCAATTAATTAATGTATCTAATTTTTCAACGATTACATTATCTTTATTAAATTTATTTATAACTGATAAATCAGATATTTTCATTTATTTTTCCCTCTTCTGTTCCTAGGTCTGCGTATCTGCCTGCTGCATATTTTAACTTCATCTTGACCCAATCTAAGTCACCTTTACTCCATACATAAGCAAATCCGACAACAAGAATACCTAGAAATATCATTACTTCAATAAATGCAATTAATCCTAAATCTTTAAATACCACAGCCCAAGGAAACAAAAATACTACCTCAACATCAAATATTATAAAAATTAATGCAATGATATAAAATCTAATATTAAATTGAACCCACGCACTACCTTCAGGTATTTCACCACACTCATATATCTCAAGTTTTTCACCTTCTTTGTTAAATCTGGGCGAAACAATATACTGAATTATTAGAGGTGCAACTAACAGAACTACAGCAAGTCCTATAAATATTGCAACTGGTAAGAAATCTTGATACATTTATCTTATAAAATTATTAAACATAACAGCGAATAAATTTAATATTTTTTTGTTTGTAAACACAATGTTTATTCATCAATAAAAAATATTTTTTTTAGTTTAATTCACCTTTACTGTGTAATTTTATTTTTCAAATGAGCTTACTAAATAATATAATAATTAATACAATTCCTTTTTTACCAAGAAAAATGGTAAAAATAGTTTCTGATAAATATGTTGCTGGAAATGAAATTAAAGATGCAATTTCTAAAACTAAAAAATTAAATGATCGAGATTTACATGTAACAATAGATTTGCTAGGTGAACATGTTAAAGATTTAAATGAAGTTGAATCAGTAACTATAACATACTTGAAATTACTAGATGAAATCAATCTATCATCTTTAAAATCAAACATTTCTGTTAAACCGACACATATTGGTTTAGATTTAAGTTTAGATACTTTTTATAGTAATGCATTAAGACTTGTTAAGAGTGCTAAAGAAAAGAATAATTTTATAAGATTTGATATGGAAAATTCAACTACAACCGATTCAACCATAAAAGTTTTCAAAGATATTCATAAAGATTTTAAAAATGTAGGAACAGTTTTTCAAGCATATCTAAAAAGATCATTTTCAGATGTTGAAAATTTAAGTAATGATAAAATAAACTTTAGATTGTGTAAAGGTATATACAATGAAAGTGCTGGTATTGCATTTAAAACATACGAAGAAATTAATGCAAATTATATTAAAATTGCAGAGATGGCATTTAAAAATGGATGCTACGTAGGTTTAGCAACGCACGACCTTAAACTTACTCAAAAACTTTATGATTTGATTGATAAGTATAATATTCCAAGTGAAAATTTTGAATTTCAAATTTTGTACGGAGTGCCTATGAAAGGCTGGATTCAAAAACACTTAAAAAATAATTTTAAAGTTAGAGTTTATTTGCCTTATGGACCTCAGTGGTATGAATACTCAATAAGACGATTAAAAGAAAATCCAAATATTGCTAGATATGTAGCAAAAAGTATTTTTTCAAAGAGAGATTATTAATTTTTAAATTTAGATAAATCTAAGCTTATACCAAGTCCTGTATGAGTAAATTTATCTTGATCCCAAAACAAAATACCATACTCAGGAATGATTGATATTCCACCAAGTTCAGGCAAAGTAATACCACCGCTAATATTAAATGCTAAACCAGACTCATTAATATCTTCACCTAAATCATCGCCTGCAATTTTTTGTATAAATTTTGCAGACACATTTAAATCAAAAAGTCTATGTAATTTAGAAGAAGCAATCATTGTAGGTTCTAAAAGAATGTATGATTGATTTGTTGAACTTCCTTCGTCTATATCTATAAAAGCATTTTCTTCAATATTTCTTGTTGCATAAGTAATGGGCAAATAAAATGATGCTCTGTAATTATTAACGGTATCTTTATATAAAAAATGCTTATAACCTAAACTAAATATTGAACCAGAAATATAGCCACCATTTCCATCTATTTTTTCAAGTTTTAAATGAATATCAGATTTATCACTAATGCCACGTGCTATTCTTAAACCTACCGTGCTATTTGCTTCAATACTACTCGCATCAGAATCAGAATCATCTGGTATTGCTGTGGATTCAGAAAAATATGGAGTTATTAATGTATTTTTATCTCCAACAGTATCTGCACTTTGAAATTCATTAAATACTGGAGCACATCCATTAAAAATAAAAACACTTATTAATAAACTATAAAATAATTTGAACATTTGATAATCTCCCAAATTTATC
>CEUK01135920.1_pt1 | contig 11217 bp, 5 predicted proteins | sample 356451 | NCBI WGS metagenome assembly CEUK01 (sample SAMEA2622843, study PRJEB7988) | marine metagenome | isolation source: saline water (ENVO:00002010), including
CGCAAGCCTTTCACTGTTGACTACACTGGATTTGGTTGGTTACTCATTAAATATGGTGTATTCGAGCACAAAGAGATGAAGTATCCTTGGTTTGCACCAAAAATGCAAGTTTTTGACTCAGGAGAAGTCCAAGATATGTGCGGAGAAGACGTATCTTTCTGTTTAGATGCAAAAGAAGCGGGTATGGAGATCTGGTGTGATCCTAAAATCCGTGTTGGACATGAAAAAACAAGGATTATATAATGGCAGACGGTGAAGTAAGATACAGGGTCGTAGAATTAGGCACATCAGGCTGGTGTGTCAACGATCCTAAGAGAGATGTGGGTCTAGATAAGGAACAGGCAAGAGCAAGATTGAACTTTTACCTTGAAGAAGGTATTTCTCCAGATCGATTACGAGCTCAAATTGATAAATAAAAAGAAAAAGGTAAGTAAATGGCAGATTCAGATCCAACAAAAGCTCCCCATAACGTAGTAACTGCTGGGTTTGGTGGTGGAAAGACAGTAGGACAGTATGATGTAAGTGCTCAGGCAAGAAAAAAAGCTGCTGCGAATAGCAATAATAAGCAATCACCACTAGCAGCTGGTTAAAAATACACAAAAATTAGTTTCAAGACCCTTCAAAAGGGTCTTTTTTTGTGTCTAAATACATAATGATAATAATATTGTCTAAAATGAAGCTAAAGAACACTCCATTTGGCGGTTTTAAAGATGGTTTTATAGAAAAACCAGAAGAAGATGACACAATTTTGCGTGAAGTTGTGGGTGATGACGCTAATGACAAGAAAAGAAAACAAAATCTAAGTGAATAATGGCTAGTATCGACGAGAGTATAAAATCAAGTAAAGGATTTAGAGACATTAGCCTCTCTTTTTCACGGCATCCTGTGACATCAGACATAGCTATTCTCGTTGATGAGGACGCAATCAAGCGTTCTGTAATGAATTTGGTAAGAACAAGGGTCGGAGAGAGATTTTACAACCCACTTTTGGGAAGTAGGATTGAAGATCAGATGTTTGAAGTAGCTGGAAGTGATGCAGCTATGGAATTAGAGGATGATATTGTTCTTTTATTAGATAACTTTGAACCTAGAGTTGCAAATATTGCTGTAAAAGTAGTATATCCAGTGGATAGTAACTCTTTAATTATAGAAATCAGATACGATATAGTTGGAATTACTGCTCCACGACAAAATATAGACTTCATCCTACAATCAACTAGAATATAATGTCTTTTAACCAGTTTACAAACTTAGATTTTGGTGCTCTAAGAGCACAAATTAAAGATTACCTTCGTGTAAACAGTGATTTCGCTGATTTTGACTTTGAAGGATCGAACTTTTCGACCTTAATTGACCTTTTAGCGTATAACACTTACATAACTGCTTACAATACCAACATGGCAGTTAACGAATGTTTCCTCGACAGTGCAACTTTGCGTGAAAACGTGGTTTCACTTGCTAGAAACATAGGTTATGTACCAAGATCTGCCAGATCTGCAATGGCAACCATCAATTTTAGTGTTGACTTGGGAACTAACGACACAAGAATCTTAACTTTGAAGGCTGGACAGGTTGCATTGGGTAATCAAGTCGGTGGATCTTACATTTTTTCCATTCCAGATGACTTTGTTGCTACAACTGGCGATAACAACGTTGCTGTTTTTGATAATTTAAACATTTACGAAGGAGTTTACCTTCAAAAAAGTTTTCAGATTGATTATTCTCAACCAAATCAAAGATTTATTCTTCCAAATGCAAATATTGACACAACTTCCATCCGTGTAACAGTCACTTCTACTACATCTGAGATCTATACGCTATATGATAACATTTTAAGAGTAGATGCTGAGTCTAAATTGTTCTTAATTCAAGAAATTGAAGATGAACACTATGAAATTTTATTTGGAGATGGAATTTTAGGTAAAAAACCGCCTTCTGGAGCGATTGTTAATGTAACTTATATTGTTTCAAACGGAAGAGCTGGAAATGATGCTAAAAATTTCTCATTTATTGGTATTTTAGAAGATGATCAGTCATTATCAGTAACAACAGGTATTTCAGTACTCCAAACTAAGAACAAAGCTTCAATGGGAGATGATATTGAAGAGATCAGTTCAGTCAAATACCTTGCACCTCGTATATACTCCTCACAATACCGTGCAGTAACGGCAAGTGACTATTCTGGTATAATTCCATTCGTGTATCCTAACGTTGAATCTGTGACCGCCTACGGTGGAGAGGAGTTAGATCCTCCTGAGTTTGGAAAAGTCTTTATTTCGATAAAACCTCGAAATGGTTCTTTCCTTTCACAGATTACAAAGGATGATATCTCTAGGCAACTCAAACAATATTCGATTGCTGGTATCAAACCAGAAATTATCGATCTTAAGTATCTCTATGTTGAAGTAGATACTTCTGTTTACTATAACAGTAACTCAGTTTCAGATACAACCGAATTACTTACAGCTGTAACCAAGGCATTGACCACATATTCCAGATCAACGGATATTAATGACTTCGGAGGTAGATTTAAGTATTCTAAAGTTGTTGGATTGATTGATGCTTCTGCAAGAGGTGTTACTTCTAACATTACAAAGGTAAAAATGAGAAGGGATCTTATTCCTGAGTTCAATACCTTTGCAACTTATGAACTTTGCTATGGAAATGCTTTTTACGACCAACCAAATGGATATGGAATACGTTCCACAGGATTTGGAGTTGATGGTATAGACGGAACTGTCTATCTTGGCGACATTCCCACAGCTGGAACTAATTTTGGTAAGATTGTCTTTTTCAAACTTGTTAATAACCTTCCTCTAATTGTTAAGAACGATGCAGGGACTGTGGATTACAAACACGGAGAGATTAATTTGGATGTGGTAAATATATCAGGGTCTACTTTAGCAAGTGGTCTAATTCAAGTAGAAGCAATACCTGATTCTAATGATATTATTGCACTTAAAGACTTGTACCTTCAATTAGACGTTACGAACAGTACAGTCAATGCTCTCCCTGACGTTATATCTTCTGGTGAGAACACATCTGCTACTTCTTACGTCACAACATCTAGTTACGCTAGCGAATCAATCTACACAAGGTAAATGACAGATATTAAAAGAGTAAAAATCTCTCATGTCATAGAATCTCAGATTCCAGAATTTATAAATCAGGAATCCCCTCTTTTTGCGAGCTTTTTAAATCAATATTACGAATCACTAGAACATAAGTCTGGTGCAGTTGACTTAGCAAATAACCTTCCTGAGTATCGAAAGGTAGGTGCTTTCAATGCAGAGACTCTAACTACGTCAACGACTCTTTCTGATGACGTTTTCGCTGGTCAGACAACAATAAATGTAGAATCAACTGTTGGGTGGCCAGACACCTATGGTTTATTGAAGATTGATAATGAGATAATAACATATAAAACTAAAACTGACACATCCTTCATTGATTGTGCAAGAGGATTCAGTGGCATCGATCAAATATCAAAAGATGACGATGCTGAGTTTTTAAATTTCCAAATAACTAGTGCTGATCAACATTTAGTCGGTACAACAGTAACTAACTTAAGTAATCTTTTTCTACAAGAGTTTTTTACAAAATTTAAAACAGAATTTTTACCTGGCTTTGAGAATAGAAGTTTTATAAGCGGAACATCTGTCACAAACGTTCTAACTAGGGCAAAAGACTTTTACATGTCTAAGGGAACTGACTCTTCATATCAGATTCTCTTCAAACTTCTTTATGGGGAAGATATTGAGCTTTTAAAACCGATTGAAAAAACAATCGTACCTTCTGCAAACGTATATTTCCAAACTAAACACGTTCTTCTTGAAAACTTGTTTGGAGGAGAACCTCTAGAGTCTATTGGTAACTTCCTGTATCAGAATGTTGCTGGTATCGGTACTGTAAGTGCTTCAATATACAATGTTGAGTATAGACCAATCAATAATGTTGATTTCTATGAGATGTCTCTTGACTCAACATCATTTGATGGTACTTTTCAAGTGCCTGGTAAAACAAAAGCTCTAGAAGAAACATCTGAGGGTGCAACAAGTATAGTTGTTGATTCTACAGTTGGATTTGGTCAAAGTGGAACGCTATTAGTAAGACCTAGAACAGGCGACAACCTACTTACCATCTCATACACAGATAAAACAGTAAACCAGTTTTTAAACACTAGCGGTATTACCACTTCTTTGGTTTTTGGTGCAGATATACTTGAAAATAAACTTGCATATGCTTATGCTGGTTTTGGTCAAACATCTCTAATAGAATTCAGACTTGTAAACGTAATTGACGATGTAGATACATCTGATTCTACAAATATGCAAGTTGATGATAGTCTCAAGCTTCTTTCTTTTGGTAGAGACTTAGGCGATAGACCTCAATTCAACAACTGGATCTATAATATACCATCTAGTCATAATATATTTGACATCAATCAGGTAAACGTTAATACTTACCGAATTAATCTTTTTGATTCAATTATTTTCTACATTGATGAAGAACTAATCATCAAAAATCAATTTGGAGATAAAGCTACCGTCGTAGTTAAAGGTATTGAGTATGATGCTACCAATCTTTCTAAGATTTACGCAAATACCATTGTTGTACAAACACAAACATCAATTCCTTCTAACCCAACAGTCATTACTAAGACTGTTACTAAGGCTAAGCATAATTCAGATTACTTTGCTGGTGTAGATCAATTTCCAGTTGGTATTCAAAATAGTTACTTAGATAAAAACGAAGAATTCTTCTATGTCACCTCATCTGGTCTTCCAAACTATCCAATCTTCGCAACTGATAATAAGGTCTTTGTAAAAACTGACACAGTGGAGGCCAGAGACGGTTTTGGGACACCAATACTAGGTGGTGGGTTTACTTACACCATTAGATCGTTTGACCCTGCCTTTGATCCTAATGCTTCCACTGTAAGTACTTTAAATCACAACTATGTAACTGGAGATAAGATTTACTGGGACAATACCACCAATAGTGGTATCAGCACTGGTATCTACTTTGTAACTGTAATCAACCAAACTGAGTTTTATCTTTCATTCAGTGGTTCTGATGTATTTGCTAAGAAATATATTGCAGCTAGAATAGGAACTCTTGGTCAGTACATCTACAAGTCAGGATGGGAAAACAAAACACTTAAAAACCAAAAAATATTAAGAAAGTATTCTAACTATAAACAGAGAAATCTATTTGATGATCCGAATAAAAGAGAAGTCAATAACAGAGCTGTAGGATTGTTAGCAAACGGTGTGGAACTGTTCCCACCAACTGTTTTTGATGAACAGATATTTCACGGTGACATCACAGAGATAAAAGTAACAAATCCAGGCCAAAATTATGATGTCATCACAGGACCTCCACTCATCATTAACGATCAACAGGGTAGTGGTGCTGTTGCTCATGCTAACATATCTGGATCATTCAGAGAAGTTAAATTGGTTACTCCTGGCATCGGATATCAGGAAAAACCCAAGATTACTGTTAGTGGTGGTAACGGAACTGGTGCCGTCCTTGAGTCTAATCTAGTTAGAGGTAAGATTGTTGCAAACTTCAAAGCAGATGGCACAGCTGTTGACACATTTGATGAAAGTGTTACCTTCCCAGAGAGACATAACTTTGAAGTGGGTGAAGCCATCGTATACGACTCTAGGGGTAATACTCCTATTGTCAATATTGTTGATGGGTCAACTTATTTTGCTGGTGTAATCAATGAGAAGACAATCAAGTTACATAATACAACCGAAGATGCTAAGGCTGGTATCAATACTGTTAATATTGGAAATATAAGTTTCGGTTTCCATAAGTTTACCTCACTTAATGCTAAAAATACGATAACTAAGATTTATGTCAAGAATCCTGGCTCTGGTTATTCAAATAAAAAGGTCATAGTTCCAGGCAGACCAACAGAGGGTGATATTCAATCAGGTATTAGCACATCTGATGATTACATACTTGCATTTAATCATAATTTCCGTGATGGTGAAATTGTAGAGTATTCTGTAGACGGAGTAATTGCAAATGGTCTTTCTACGACTACACAGTACGCTGTTAGAGAAATTGATAGCAATAGATTTAGATTATGTGATGTTGGAGTTTCATCACAAAGAGATTTAACGAATTACAACAAAAATAAGACAGTTGTAATTAGCGGATTTGGAAATGGTAAACACACAATCAAATATCCACCTATAACAGTAAATGTAGAAAGTTTATCTGCTATTGGTAGCACAACTATCATCAAACCCGAGCTTAATCCTTTGGTTTTGGGAAGTGTTGAAAGTGTTTACTTGGAAGAAGGTGGAATTGGATATGGTTGCACCAATATCATGGATTTCCATAGAAGACCCGATGTTGGTATATCCACTGTTGTTTTTAATGCTCTATTAAAACCAATTATCATTGATGGATCGATTGTAGACGTTCAGATACTTGCTTCTGGTAAAGGATACCGTGAAGATTCGGATATTAACATCTTTAGTCCCACTGGTAACTTTGCAGACATCAAACCCATAGTGTCTGGTGGTAAAATCACTGGTGTAAGTATTCTTGATGGCGGTATTGGGTATGGTTCAAGTGATACAACTCTAGATCTCCAAAACAGAGGTAAAAGTGCTAAATTCATAGCAGATGTCCGCGAATGGAAGATAAACCAAGTTCAAAAGAACGATGCTATAATTAAGGACGAAGATTCCTTACTTACTAAACCAAGTACAAACCCTGAGTACCAATTACAGACAGTTGGTATCTTCCCTCCACAAAAACTTAGATTCCAACTTGGAGATAACATCGATTCTGGTAATTTAGAGACTCCCAATGCTTTCCACTCACCTATCCTCGGTTTTGCTTACGATGGCAATCCAATTTACGGTCCTTACGGATATCAGACTCCGACTGGAGGCGCCATCCAACGATTACGATCAGGATATATTCTTGACACCACTCTGAGATCGGGTCTGAGACCTCCTGGCTTCGCTTTTGGGTATTTTGTCAATGATTACGTTTTCGACAACTCAGGCGACTTAGACATACATGGTGGACGATATTGTGTGACTCCACAGTATCCAGATGGAGTGTATGCTTATTTTTATAGCGTAGATGTTGATTCTAGTGGTGTTGCAAAACCAAAATTCCCATATTTGCTTGGTGGATCATTTAAAGACACTCCTATTGAAGAAAACTTTGTAACCTTCTTTAACCAAGATGTAGATATTGCATCTAGAGATCTTACGAGAAACGTCGCTCCATATTATCTCTCATATGGTAATTCTGATTATGAATTGATTGATGATGTCGAAGATTCTCTAAAACAAGAATTTGCAGTTCGCAAAACTAAGAGTTCTGGTATTTCTTCTGTAACGATCTTCTCTAGAGGTGATGGATACAAAGTAGACGATGTTTTAGAGTTGGACAACTTTGGAACTAATGGTAGCGGAGCTAATATCGTAGTTGGATCTGTATTAGGTAAACCTATATCCGCAGTACAGATTGGAGTGTCTACATTTACCAATACTGAACTTGTAAAAGACAAAAACAAGATTACAGGTATAACTAGCGTTCCACATGGAGTTACTGACGGAGAAACATTAATACTGAGTGGTATTAGTACATCCGACTTTACTGAGTTCAATGGTCCTAAAAAAGTCAGTGTTATTAACAGATCAGTAGGACTTTCACAATTTTTAAACACTAAAGCGATCACAGGTGTTAGTACATCAATATTTGTAACTGATGTTGAAGGATTCTCTTCTGGTGACATTATTGGAATCGGTACAGAGTCATTAACCATTACAGCTGTCGATTCTCAGTTCAATAGACTATTTGTAAATAGGGAAGACTTCGTTGGAGCTGCATTTACTCATGTAGCTGGAATAAACAATGTTATTCTAAAACCAACTAAGTTCTCTTTCCCTGTTGGTCAGTCAACTGTTACTAGATTTACTTTTGAAAACGGAACCACATATTTTAATCCACAACAAACAGTTGGTGTTGGTTCTACAGGCACACACTATACAATTCCTCTAACAGGTTTAAGCACAGTACAAACAGTTGAAAATAGGTTTGTACCACAACAAAGAATCTTCATCAAAGATCATAAATTCTTTACTGGTCAAAAGCTAACCTACAATATTGGCGTTGGTGGAACATCTCTTGTTTGGGCTAAAGTAGCTGCTGGTGCAACGTCTGGTCTTGGCACACAACCTCTTCTTAACTATGGTGATGTATATGCCGTTAACTTTGAACCAGATTACATTGGACTGTCTACCACTGGTATTCCTACCACTGGAGATGCAATATGGTTCTTTGATGTAGCTTCTAATTCTGGATTTGCACATTCATTAACAACTAACTTCCCTAAAGTAACATCTAAGGTAGAGAGATTCTTTGGTGAAGTAGGAGTTAGCTCTGCTCATGAATTACTTACTGGTGATGTAATTACTTTAGATGCACTACCACAAGATAGTGAGACAGTTGAAGTAAGGTATGATCCAGTTATTGCCAAAATTACAACTGGCAAAATAGGATTTGCGATATCTGCTTTCTCATCGGACTTAAGTGAGATTACAATATTAGATGACTCTTTACAGAGTGGCGATAAGGTTGTATTTTACAACGGTGGAAATACTATCAATGGTTTAGTTAATAACGAAACATACTTTGTTCTTAGAGAGAACACTGATGCGATTAAACTTTGTAAGTATAAGTCTGACGTAGTTGATTCTAACCCAGTATCAATATCAACCGCAACTGAAGCATCTGCTAACAACTTAAGTTATCTTGCTAAAATTAATCCTCCTTTAGAATTTACTACTGGTAATGATATTGTATTTGATGTATCTGATCAAAGTCTTCAAGACATGAAACTTGATTTCTATGAGGATCTTCAATTTAGAGAAAAACTAGATGTAAACGGCACTAATGCGACTCAATTCAATATTGTTAGAGATGGTGTATCTGGAACAACTGATGCTAAAATAACTATCAAAACAAGTACAGATTGGCCTTTAAAAACATTCTATAATTTAACACCTGTAGTTCCCTCTGATTCAAGAAAGACTTTTGGATCTTCTGATACTGAGGTAACTGGTAGAAATAATATTACATTCAAAAATGTTGTTTTAAAAACTGATCACAGCATTATCAAAGTAGATGACAAAAACTTTACTTTCAACTTAAAAGAAAAACCACTTGAACCACAGAGACTTATCTCAAGAGTTGGTGTAAGTACAATCACATACAGCACTGCATCTAAAAATGCAAGAGGACCTATCAACTCCACTAAGATCAACTTCCCAGGCAAAGGATACACAGTATTGCCTAGAGTTATTGGATTTGCAAGCACTCAAGGTCAAGATGGTATTGTAAAAGTTTCTTCACCTGATATTGGTCAAATTGATACTTTAGAAAGAATCAAAGATGGATTTGATTATCCTACTGATCCTACACTACTACCATTCCTATCTGTCCCTGCAATCGTTGATATCAGTGGTATTGCAAGAATGGATAAAATTGAAGTTGTAGATGGGGGTACAAGATATAATCAGCCTCCCTCACTTGCAGTTCGTGGTAACAGTAATGTAGAGATTAGAGCAAGTATATCTGGTGGATCTGTAGATAAAGTTGATATTATCAAAAATGCTTTTGAATTTAGTGAACCACTTAGTATCATTACAACTAATAACTCTAATGGTTATGATATTGACGCTATTAGTCATAGTGGTACAGATGTCACAGTTGAACTTCTTTTAGATGCACAGTTTAATATCCCAGTCAAGACAGGATATGCTTCCACAGAAACTAAGTTACCATTTGCTATCGGTGATCAAGTATTCATTGAAAACTGTAGAATCAAACCAGCTTCTAGACAGTTGGGACAAAGAAACTTTAACTCATCTGAATATGACTTCTCATTCTTTACAGTTACAGGTATAAACACTGTAAATGCAACTATCACATACAGTATGGCAAATGCTCCAGGCATTTCTACTGTAACACTAGGAACTTACGATGATGACTTTACTCTAGGTTCTATTGTCAACTTTAATGACATGGCGAAGTTCAATATGACAATTATTGACGACGCTAAGTTCTTATCTGGTGAAAAAGTAACATCTGCAAGATTTGAAGGATTTGTTTCTGAAAACGGATGGAACGGTAAGATCAGTCAACTTAGATTAAGAGACACAATAGGAAATCTTAGGCCTGGAGACAAACTATACGGTGAGGTATCTCAACTACTTGGTAATGTAAGGGATGTAAACAAGTTTAGCGTTAGAACCACTCTTGGATCTACAAGAGATAAAGTATCTAAGAATGATATGAACGTTGGTATTCTTAATGATTTCAGTCAGAGAATATCAGATAACTTCTACTTCCAAAAATTCTCATACTCAATCAAGAGTAAATTGCCATATTCCACATGGAAAGAACCTGTAAGATCTATTGTTCATCCATCTGGATTCTTAGAGTTCTCTGATTTAATTATAGAGAGCAACCCCAAAGATAACCTTGATACATCAAACTTACCAGATGGTTTTATTGGTTATACACCCGATGGTAAAAAATATGACGGACCATTCCATGTTCATAATAGACCTAATGGACAAACAGTAAGAATGGTTGGTGCTGCACATACAAGCACACCACATAGTCTCATATATCCTTACCCTCCCACCATGAGAGTCAAGGCTGTAGATACTAAAGTCGATCTAATCATCAATATTGATAATGAAGTGTACATGGGTAAGAGAGATAACTTTGCCATGGTCACAGAAGATGATGCACTAGAAGATGGATCTGTACAAAGAATCTTCTTCCCAGAAGGCAGACCAATCAAGAGTTTCATTATGAACAAGACTAATAAAGTCTTGAACCTAGATGATATTTCTGACGGTTTCAATGGTGCTCATGACAGAACAGGAACATTAGTTGGTAGTAAACAATTCAAACTATCTGTAGATAATTCTCCTGTATTCAAAGCGGTGTATAATGCTGGTGCTGGTGCTCCTGTCAACGTTGATCTTGGAAATAACCTTCTTGACATTCAAAGGCATAACTTCCAGACAGGACAAGAAGTTATCTTAGAAACCTTTGGAGGCACTAAGATTGGTATTGCAACTACATCTCATACCACAGGAACAAGAGATATTATTATGGCTGCTAAAGCATCTGGTGTTGGTGGTAGTGCAATGTTTG
>CEUK01354132.1_pt1 | contig 11198 bp, 16 predicted proteins | sample 356451 | NCBI WGS metagenome assembly CEUK01 (sample SAMEA2622843, study PRJEB7988) | marine metagenome | isolation source: saline water (ENVO:00002010), including
ACCCCTGATCGGAACCCATCATGCTGCCTATCCACTGGCGTGCCAGCGCCCGCGAAGATCTGATTCACCTTATCGGCTACATCGCGGAGCAGAACTCCTCAGCAGCCCGCGCCATGCTCACCAGGATCGAAGCGGCCATTCTGCCCGCTGCGGAACATCCCTATCTGTACAGGCCAGGCCGGGTACCAGGAACACGGGAAGTCGTGGCGCACCCCAACTACGTCCTGGTCTATCGGGTAACAGCTGAGCGGATCGAGGTGGTGAACGTACTTCACGCCAGGCAGGAATACCCGTAAGCGAAGAGCATTCGCTGCGCTCACTCGCTCAACCCCGCAAGCGGGGCCCCTTTCGCTCGAAGAGCCAGAGCAGGTAATGACCTGGACGGCAAAAGCGGGCGTTGAGGTGGTCGGCCCAAGGGCCTCCGTGGTCGCGCTTCCTGCCTTCTCGCTGCGCTCGAAGACAGGAAGCCCTCCCGAGAAAAATCCCAGGAAGTCCGCCTTGCCGCCCACTATCGGTAGGGTTTGCACCCCTGCCCCCTCAGCGCGTTGGGCGGACACGTCCTAGACCTGCTGCATCGACCGGGCCTGCCCTGCTGGGTGCCCCCTCGGCGTTTTTAGAGTGGTGCCGGTGTAAATCCCCTTGCCCACTGTCTCTGCCCCAGGATTGCGAGTCCTGGAAGGTATGACGCGCGTCGCACGCTGGCCATGTGCTGAGTTTCCCCGTTTAGGCCAAGTCGCCACGGTTCAGAGGGTAACAATCTCTTGAAGTCCAACCCCTCGAACCACGCATTCGCGCCACTGGTGACGACCAATGGTTTCGGGGGTGAAGGCCTGGGAGCTTGAAAGCCTTAACAGATAAGGCCAAAATGAGGGCTACCAGGTCTCGTTTCCGGCGCCTAAACCAGATTCCCCGAGACCTTGGCATGGAGCGCTTGCAGGCGCCGCCATGCCGCTTCAAAGCCCGCTTTCACGCGGGCTTTGTCGTTTCTGTTACCAAGATATTGCGCTGCTGCTTTTCGTGCAAGCGCAAGATGTTGGGTAAGTTCGTGTATTTACGCGAGATTTTGCGTACATGAACGCCTCGCCAATGCTGGCTCCTGGATCAAAACCCCATACAAATAAAGGAACTTTGTTCCCCGGCGACCTACCCCGACAAAGGCGCGGGCGCCTGCTCAACTATGGGTGCGACATATTGACGCACCATGCCCATGCGTGGCGATGCAAGCAGGGATCACTCCACCAGGGCGAGCACCGACCGCTCCTGTTCGCGGCGTGGAGTTCGCACGGGGACGGTCATCGTGCCGTGCACCCATCCTTCAAACCACTCGCCCTGGTGTTCAACCGCGATGCGATGCCACTCGCCGCTATCCCGTGCCAGCACCTCCACCACCTCGCCGACGCGTAGAGCCGCGAGCACTTCCGAGTCTGTACCAGGTGCGGCACGAAGCCGGGCGCGGTCTCGGCTAACCACTCGATAAACATCGAGGGCATTCCACGCTGGCGGCGAAGCTGAAGGACGTGGGGTCGACGGTTCGTCCGGAACGGACGGCTCGCTCATCACCGCGACGGCCACCGCCACCAAGAGGCAGGTATTCAAGAGGCGAAGCAGCATGATCAATGGCCGGCATCCAAAGGAGAGCCATTGTAATTGCCGGGCAGTACGATCCCAACGCTAATAGACCTTTCACAGCGCCTCAGGGCGCGCAGGCGGCTTTCTGTGAGGCGCAAGGCCAACCCTTGCCGGTGGCTCGATTTCCGAACGTTCGCGCAGCCTGCGCAGAAATAAGCGGCATGGCGGGCGCATTCAGGGCAAGGAAGAGAAAGCGAGGTCAGAAAGCACTTATCCCCCTCCCGCCGACGCACTCCGCGTGTCCCTGGAGTGCAAACCGTGGTGGTGGTGAAAAGGTGCCCTCAGGGCAGCAGCGGTGCGGGCTCCGGGGCGAAACAGGCCATTTCACGCCGTGAAATGAAATGCAGCGATGGGAAAGAAAGAGGTGCGCCCCAGGCGCCCTGCGCGGGCCCGCCGAATTCGACGATATCCAGTAATGACAGGGCCTCCAGGCGATTTTCCAAAAGCGATCAGGGTAATCAGAAGGCGTTCCGCTTCGACTCCCTATAACACCCGACCTTCCTACGGGCCAGAAGCCACGCGGCTTTCGGCGTTTCCGGGCTGATCCTGCCTTTCACGCGTTTGCTCTTTGCTCCGGCTTTTGCTCCACCTCGGAGCAAAGCTCTAGCCCTCTCGTTCCGGGCCTTTCAGCTCGGTTTTGCTCTTTTGCTCCGTTTGCTCCCGCACAGGTGAAATAGAGCGGAAAAGGGCTGAAAGCGCGGAAAAAGCAAAAAGGGAGCAAAAAGAGCAAACTTCCCCCTCCCCCTTACTCTCATGCGGCTTTGAGCTTTGCTCCCACACGGAGCAAACACGGAGCAAAAAGAGCAAACCGGTGGAAAAGCATCACCTCCAGGCAGCAGGCAAAAAAAGCCCGCAACTCGGCGGGCTATATCCAGGCACAGGCTATACGGTGATCAGGTTCCCGCTGGCATCGGTCATCAGTAGGCCGTCATTCATCATCGAGACAAGTCGCCTCTTCGCGCCCTTGTATGCCCCGCCCCCCATTGCCTTGAAGGGTGCTCGATTCTTGAGGAGTAGCACTGCGTCAGTCAGCGACATTCTCCGGCCGGATATCAGGCTGAAAGCGGCCTCCACCTCTGCTGCGTCGCCCGACTCACCGTTGGCCCGCAGAATGTCCTCCAGGTGAGCGCCCATGGTCAGGATGAAGTCCACCGCCGCCCGGATTGTGTCTGTTGGGATGACGTCAGGAACCTTGCAGCCTGCGGCGCCGCATTCGATGACGTGAAGCACTGCCGCTACCTTCAACGCGTGCGTCTCAAGCTTGCCCAGCCATGAAAGCATGACCATATCGCCGCGGCGCTCTAGCTCTCCAAGCCTCGGCTCCATTCGCTTTCGCTCGTTCCGGATCAGGGCATAGCCTTCTGATGCAGCCCGGAGCTGGTGAAGTGCTTCAGGCTCGAGAACAACCCTTTCCCCGTCTTCGCTCCGTTCATCGAGCACCCGCGATGAGTAGATCCGGACTGCCTCGGCGCACGCCTTCGAAAAGTCCGCCATGTCATCCTTCGTGAGGTATTCGCCATGCAGCGTCCGTTTTCCCAGCAGCGAAGGCTCCGCCATGTACAGGAAGCGCTCTGCCAAGCCCGAACCATTCGACGCACTGAAAACACGCTTTGCGCTCCCCGGCTGGGCTACCAGCATGACCGATCCAGACGCTACACCATGGAACGCCCGCCGCCCTTTCCGAAGGCTGGACACGTACTCCCCCGGATACCCTTTCAGCAGCAGCTCATTGTTGCTGGAGTAGGTGCCAGCCTCAGGGAACAGACTTGCGAATGCCGACTGTTCGGCACTGGCAATCACAAACCGGCCTGAATCGCTGCTCGACAGCGCTTCATCGAGCGCCGCACTGGTCGCGTCTGTTGCGTTCAGGAACGCGTACGGGACGCTGGCTGCGCCCTCGGCTTCCTTGTTGAAGGCGGCTACGCGCTTGTTATGGTCAATCACTCCGCGCTCATAGGGGCTCATCCCCAAGGAAAGCAGATAGCTTTTCTGCGTAGCTGGCGGCTGCTCGACAATGGCAAATAACCCAGTCGGAAGGCTTGTCCCGGTCACGTACTGAACGGCGTAGGCGGTCGCCACAGAGGCGCTGGCCGATCCCAGGAGAGCCAGAAACGTGCTGGCTTCGGGGAACTCCAGGCAATGCGCCGCACGCTTCGCCAGCTTGCCGATTACCGTTTTCTGGAGTGCCGCCGGAAGCTCGACAAATCGTTCCTGGTCAGCCCGGAAGATAGAGGAAATGGCGCGGTCTGCCCTGATCCGTGGCTGCTGCTCAATGCTCTCTATCTGAAGATCGATGGCGGCAAGTGCAAGCTTGGCATTGTGTGCCGCCGCATACTCTTCTGGAGACGGATCTGCCCCGGCGTTGAGCTTTCGGCCAAGGGCATCAAGCAGCCGGGTTTTCTCTTCGCGCTCAGTCTTCAGCTTTTCGAGTTCAGGGCCGAACGAGCCCGCCAGCGCCACCGCGTGGCACTGCTCCTGGACGGTCATAGGTCATGCTTCCTCGCGTGACAGGTACTGTTCGATAGCCTGAAGGTCGTAGCGCAACATGCGCGGGGACAGGCGGATCGGCTGAGGGAAGCCAGGACGGGTTTTCACCCAACGGGACAGGGTGGAGGCGCTGAAGCCAAGCTTGTAACAGACTTCGTTCGTGGTCGCCGTGTGGGTCTTTGCTTTCTCAAGCAGGCTCGGTTGCATGCGGGGGCTCTCGTCGCGGGAGACGCTGGACGGGAGGCAGGCACCAAGGATTAACCCGGTTGACGCGGCAGACTATCTCTCCTGATAATCAAAACAGTTCACAGCTTGCTGCGAACTGCAATGGAGCGGGGTGCTCTTTTGTTCAGATTGGAGAGAATGGGCTGCTGATCGTCACAGCTGCTGCTTTTTCCCGTCGAGCCTCTCAAGTAGGTTCGGTTAAACCCCCGACTGGTTGGCCCCAGTCGGGGGTTTTGCTTTTTTTGGTTCCAGAAGAACTAGATCCGCCTCGATATTACCCTTCACGCAAAAACGCCAGCAAGGAACTTATTGACGCCAAAAGCCGTCAACATGCGGCATCGCGCGTCGATATTTCCCTATCGTGTAACATTGACCGATATTGCCAGCATATATCGCCATATATGGAAGACGCTCCGGTTTGCTTGCTGCGTTGCCGGTCAGCGGAAGAGTGATACTTAATCCCAAGCTGGCCCATGGAGCGACAACCCCATGGGCCTAACCGCTACTCCCGACCGCCGCCTCCGTGGCGTCCCAGTGCTGCATTGGCGCTGCTAAGGCTGCTTGCCGCATTCATGCCGATATCTGTCAGTGCTGCCCGGCTCCGCTCTCCGAAAGTCATCCCGGAAGAAGCGATTTCCGTGAGCAGGTGAACCACGTTCGTGGCGTCCTCGATCTGATCGCGCAGCTCATTCAGGATGTGCCACGACAGATCGGCGGTTTCGGCAGCTTGCTCGATGGTATTGGTAGGCATGTCGTCAATTCCTTACAGCGATTGATTGAGTGCCGCATGCAAGGTGAACCGGCGCACCGTGTCGCCGCTCCAGGTCAATCAATGCCCGAACATGGCGCAGCAAGTCGGCGCAGTTGATGGCTGAAATTCTCAGGGGGCGCCCGGCGCGGAGCCAGGCGATAGCCTCAACGGGCTGGCGGGTTGTGGTAGTGTTTTGCTGCTGCATGGCGTGCCCTCCTACGGTTTCGCCGTGTGGTCGCTGGGGGCGTGTTCCCGCACGCCCTCAGCCCTTCTCTTACTTCACTTTGTGCTTTCGCTTGTCCATCCGATCGCCCAGCTAACGGGGTCAGCGGCACCCTGAGTCAGGGGCTCGCATGGCTCGTTCCGCCGCGCCGCCTCTTTGCCTGCCTGTTCGCTCTCCTGGTGAATCCAAAGCGCTGCTTGCCGATACCCATCGCGCTCCTTCTTCGCCCGGTACCGCGCTTGGCGAGAGACGGACTTCAGCAGGTCGCCGGTTTTCGTGTCCGTTGCGTCTTTCATTCGGAGCACCGCGCATTTATGCAAGCCAGCGCCTCGGCCAGGGTGCCGAACATCCCCCAGCCGGTTGAGCGATCCCACGCGCCGCCATCGAGGCACCGCGCCTCATAGCGCTTACCTTCTGGCCAGGCGTCGAACCACGCTGAGCGCTGCTCCTGGATGTACGCCTCCAGGTCAGGTCGGCACAGCTCCTCATCGCCGCGAATCCGCAGGTACTCCTGATGGCTCCGGATCAGCCGCTCCTGCTCTTCCCAGCTCTCGACCTGGATAAACGGGCGCTGCCACCAGCGGGCGCGCTCCTCAGGGCTGCGCTGCTCGTTGTCGGTGCAATCGAAGTCCGCAGGTAGTGCCGGATTGATCAGCACGCCATCCTCAACGGCCTCGGCGTAGAAGATCGGGCCCTCCTCTCGGAATTTCACCGGGCTCAGCTTCGCGTTGGGGGGCGTGTTCCACCACTCAAGGTGCTGCGCGATTCCGTCCAGGAGGCGGCGAGCAGAGTCGCGCAATGCCTCTAGTTGGTCGGCATCCAGGGTGGATAAGTCGATGCTGTCTAGGTCTGTCATGGGGCGCTCCTGGTCGGCTATGTGCGTAACTAGTGACACTATAGTCGGGCGTAACTAGTGACGCAAGCGGGATTATTCATGGATGACCCAGTGACGTTTCACCGTGCGCAGCGAAAGCCCAAGAATGAGCGCCGTCTGGCTTTGCGACTGGCCAGCAGCCTTGCAGCGCTGCACCTTGGTGCGCGTCTCCTTGGCCTCAGGCCTGCCCAGCCGCTTGCCTTCGCGCCGGGCACGCTCGAGGCCTGCCTGCGTCCGCTCGATCAGCAGATCCCGCTCGAACTCCGCCACGGCGGACAACAGGGCAACAGCCAGTTTCCCGGCTGGGCTGGTCAGATCCATTCCGCCCAGCGCAAGGCAGTGAACCCGAATTCCAGCATCGGAAAGCCGGTCAATTGTGGCGCGAACGTCCATGGCGTTGCGCCCAAGGCGGTCAAGGCGGGTAGTGACCAGGACGTCACCCTCTTCCATTCGATCCAGGAGCTTGGCGAAGCCTGGGCGCTCCATCGCACTAAGGCTGCCCGAGATCGTCTCGGAGATGATTCGACGCGGTTCAACGACGAAGCCAGCGGCGAGGATCTCGCCCTCTTGGTTGCTGTTGAGCTGCTCGGCGCTGCTGACGCGGCAATAGGCAAAAGTGCGGCTCATGGCTCGCTCCGTTGGGGACATTTCAGGGAGGGTCATTTTCTTTCACCAGGCATCAAGCAGAAGCTGCTTTTTTGTCACCCTAGGCGAGAGGGGTTAGCGCTGGCCTTAAGCGGTCGTTTTGTGCCGCCGACGCTCGCGGAGCTGGCAAAGAAAAGCCGCCCGTAGGCGGCTATGGCAGATCAGGTGGTTATGCGGATCGCGCAACGCCACGATCAAGGGCTTCCGTGCTCTGCCGGAGCCGGTTCAGCTCCACCAGACCGCGCACCGATACCTCCTGACTCGCCTTGAGCGGAAGCGTGGCCAGCGCCGGGGCCTGTGCCGCGTCTTCCTCGCCGTCAAAAAGCTTGATCAGCTCATTGGCAAAGGCCATCACAACGCCTTTCTTCATGGCGTCCTGCCGCTGCCGCTGGCCGTCGAGGTGAGCCAGGGAGCTGTCATCGCCACTCAGGCGAGCCAGATAGAGCGAACGCGTCAAGGCGAACGCCTGGAGCAGGCTTTCGCGCATGCCTTCTTGGCCGAGGATCTGCCCGAGCAGGAATTCCCAGTGCGCCTGATTGATCGCCTGCGGCGTGTGGCGAAGCGAGAAACGGGCCTCAGCCAGTTGCAGGATCAGCGGAGCCTTCAGGCCGCTGCGCGCATCGGCAGTGAGGCGCAGCGCCTGAGCCTCGCTGCGCAGCTGAGAGCAACGCTCAATCTCGGAATTGATTTCCGCCTGCTCGATGCCAGGGGTTCGCGCCATCTCTCTCCAGGACTTCTCTGTAGCGTCGGCCATCGCTTCGAGCCTGTCGGCCTGCTGCTTCAGCTGCTGGTCGCCTTCTACCAGGGCGTTCAGGCGCTCTTGCAGCTCGACATAAGCCGCCTTGGCTGTCTCGAACCGCTGCAAATCAGCATCGAGGCTATGGGGCAGCGGGTGTTCCGGTTGTGCGGTGAATGTGGTCATTGGCGTCTCACTTGATGGGGTTGGCTTTGGCTGGCGAAACGCCCGGCTTACTCGGTCGGCTCGACGTTCTCAGCCAGGGCGATCTTCTCCAGCAGCTCGACCACGTAGCCTTCGTTCCGGCTGTTGTAGTCCTCAACGCGGGAGCGACGGGGGTTTTCGACCAGCAGGCGCCGCCAGCTGCTTTCCTGCCAGTAGATCGACAGGTTTTCCCAGCTGGTGACCAGCACGGCATTGGCGGGAAAGAACGGCACGCTGTAACTCGGAAGGCCGCCGTAGGTGGAAGAAACCGGCGCTGTTTCGATCCGCTCCTTCTCGGTCGGCGTGTGACCTTGCGCCGCGTACAGCTTCGCCTTATCAGCTGCGAGCAGGTCACGGCCAATGATGGCAATCAGGTCGCCGCCATCACGGTGCGGCTCTTCGATCAGATCCGCGAGCGCCTGCACCAATGCGTCCAGGTTGGCGAAGTCGCCACCAACGCCCATCAGCACCTTTCCGGCCACAACAGAGCCTTCCGCCATCACCTGGTCGGGTGCTTGCTCGCGCACTTGCTGTAGCCAGCCTTTGTTCACGTCCTGGAGCAGCGGGTAAGTCACTGCGTCCGTCTGGCTGGCTGCATGCGTGCCGTGGAAGCCGATCTTCATACGATCCAGCGCGATCTGCTTTTGAACCGCCGTGTCGTACCGCTCCAGGAAGTCCGGGTGCTTTGCCCAGGCGTCAATCTTTGCGTATGGCAGCGCCACATCAGATTCGGTAGCCGACAGCTCATAGCCGTTAGCGCTGAGGCTCAGCGCCTGCTTTGGCTGGCGGTCTGCGGTGTTGGTGTCCGTGCGGCTGGTCACCGGGCCGCCGACGCCCAGCATGACCTTTTCACCTTTGATCTCGGTGACTGGGATCACGTTGATCTTTTCCAGGAAGTCGGCCTTGGCCGTGACCTTCTCATTGAGCTGCTGTGCGATTGCCGGTTGCGCCGAGAAGTTGCGCGAAGTGTCGCTCTTCAATCGGGCGTATTTGGCGGAGGCATCAGGACTGAGGGTAAGCATTTGTTCTCCTTGTCGGGCGGGGTTCCCGGTTGGCCTATCTCTTTTCAAACACCACATATAGTGCTTGTTGCATTATTAAACCACTATATATAGTATTTAGCAAAAAGGAGGAGAACAAATGCGAGTCAAATGCACTGAATGCGGGGGAAAGGCGCGCATAGCTTCGCGGGAGGAGTATTCCCCGATGACAGCGAAGCTCTATTGCGCCTGTCAGGACGTGCATTGCGGGCATTCATTCGTGATGATGCTCAGCTTCTCCCACACGCTCCGCCCGTCCGCGCTGAAGGTCGATCAGATGCTGTTCGACCGACTTCGCGACCTACCGGAGGAGACCCGACGCGGCCTGTTCGAACAGGTGGTTGCTCAGGGGGCTTGAGCCAACAGGGCGCGTCACTCCACACCCGCTGGCTTGCCAGCGGGTTTTTTATTGGGTGATCGGGGGAGTCAGCCCGAAGGCTCAGCGGGCGGGTCGCTTCAGTCGAGCGAAGCCAGCAGATCCGCGAACGATTGCGGAGCAGGAGCCATTGCACGGGGTGCCGCTGGCTCAACTGGCTCAGCGGACGGCGGCGGCTTGTGCTCCAGGAGCATCATGGCTTGGCGAAGATGGGCGACTTCCTCACGGAGCAGGCGCAGCTCTTCCAGGAGCGGCTGTAGGGTGTCTGTCGGGGGTGTCGGGTCAGGCGCTACCGCAGGGTGTCGGGTGTCGGGTTTTGCTGTCGGGTCAGACGGCGGCTCACCCCATACGCGGATCGCCTCGGACAGCTCGACAACCTTCTGATTCTGACCGTTCATCCCAGCAGACACGCGGCCTCGCGCCACGGCTTCATAGACCGTAGAGCGGTGCATTCCATAGAGTCTGGCGAGCTTTCCAAGGGTGAAGGCAGGCATGTCGGGCGCTGTAGGGTCTGGCTGTCTGGTACCCGACACTGTAGCAGTTCAGGGGGTGTATTCCAGATCGCGCCCCCGCTTCGGTACGTGGCGCCGCTGCTGCTCCAGTGCGTGCTCCTGGTCGCGGGCGTTCTGCTCCCGCATGGCGTCCGCGTGCTCGATGAGCCCTCGCTGCTGATCGGTGCTCAGACCGTCCAGAAATAGCGCTCGATAGGTCTCCAGCTGCTGCTCAACCTCAGCAAGGCGCTCGCGCAGCTGCTGCGCGTCCAGCGCCTTGCGCTTGGCCGTTGCGGTCATCTCCTGTGATCGCTTGCGCTCCAGGTGCGCAGCGCTGGCCTGCTGGATGGCCGGGGCGTAGTAGCGCTGCACACTGCGCGTCACCCGTTCGGCGATCTGCTCCGGACTCTCCACGGTCTTGGACAGCAGGCGCTTTTCCAGCACCTTCGGTTCCAGCTGGGCAGGGGATAGGCGTCCGTGTGTGAAATCTGGCTGACTCAGCGCCCGGTAGTACTGCCGAATGCTCGTATGAGTGGCCTTGCTGCCCTCGATGCCGCGCTCCAACCCAACAGACGCCCCGACATTCGCGGCAAAGTCGGTCTGCATTGCCGAGAGCTTCGACCGCCCGCCAAGGAAGTGCTTGGCGTTGAGTTTGCCTTGCGCGTCGATGGGCACCACGTAGGCGACCAGGTGCGGGCTGGTCTCGTCGCGATGCACCGACACACCCACCACGTTCTCCGCGCCATGACGTTGCTTCAGCCAGGCCGTGGCGCGCTCGAAGTAGCGGGCGCCGTCTTCACCAGGGCCGAAGAACTCCGGGCTGGCTCCGATGAAGTACTCAACGCACAGCACGGCATCAGCACGGCGCTTGTCGGGCAGGCGTGCCCGTATGGCAGCGCTGACCGCCTGCGCCGATTCGCCCTGGTGCTCGTTGAGGTGAGCTCGTGTCGGGTCGGCGTTGGGTGTCTGTCGGGTTCGGTAGGTGTGCGCGAGTGAACCCCCGATCTCGCCGAAGCTCTTCAGCTTGGCAGTGCGCAGGATGGCGTATGGCATGCTTTCAGCGTGCAGGTGGAGCAAAAGCCAGCGCAAGCCCCGGAGCGCAGCGAAAGGAGGGGCACAGCGGAGCGGGCGCAAGGTGTACTCACTACACCTTGTCCCAAGGTTGTTCGCCCTCCGGGGGGGGAAGAGCAGAGCGACCAGCGCCGCACGCGCTACCCGAGTGTTCGGGGTAGACTGATAACCCTACCGGAGGAAAACCCATGGCCCAGTTGTCCCCCATCGTTTCCGAGTTCGAGACCGAAGAGCAGGCCAGCAGCCATGACCGCTGGTTCCGCCGCAAGGTCGAAGCCTCACTGGCAGACCAACGCGAGACCGTCCCGCACGACCAGGTGATGGGCGAAGCCGCGGCGATCATCGCCAAAGCGGAACAGACGCTTGCCCGAAAGCAGTCGTGACAGCCCACTGCATCGGTCACCCCTGATCGGAACCCATCATGCTGCCTATCCACTGGCGTGCCA
>CEUK01121306.1_pt1 | contig 11179 bp, 8 predicted proteins | sample 356451 | NCBI WGS metagenome assembly CEUK01 (sample SAMEA2622843, study PRJEB7988) | marine metagenome | isolation source: saline water (ENVO:00002010), including
ATCTAAATTATTACTATTAATATCACTTACATATATTTCCGATCCTTCATCAATTAGATAATCAACAACCTTTGAACCTACATTACCAACACCTTGGATAAGAACTTTTTTACCCTCTAAGCTCTCACTTCCTGTCAAATATTTTGATGCAGACTTCATTCCCATGTAAACCCCATAGGCCGTTGGCACAGACGAATCTCCAAGACCACCATTTTCTTTTGGTAACCCTACAACGAAAGGACATGTCTCGTTAATACATACAATGTCATCTGTTGACATATTAACATCCTGAGCTGTCCAGTACTTACCATTTAAATCTTTAATGAATTGTGCAAATCTCTTTAAATAGTTCCTATTCTTTATATTTGGTTTACCGATTAAAACTGCCTTCCCACCGCCAGCATTTAATCCAGCAAGAGAAGATTTGTAGCTCATGGCTTTTGACAAATTCAAAACATCTTTCAACGCTTCCTCATCTGTACTATAATTCCACATTCTTGTTCCACCAATGGCTGGACCTAAATTGGTATTGTGAATTCCTATTATTGCTTTTAACCCTATAGAATTATCATTACAGAAAACAATTTGCTCATGATTAGGTTCATTTATTAATTCAAATAGTGATTTGTTATCATCTTCACTCATTATTCATATATTAAGTAATAGCTTTACAAATATTATATTCAATAAATTTAATTAAGAAAATTGAAAGAGCTATCCTATTTAAATAAATACCTTATAAAGTATAAGTCATACTATTTAATGGGAACATTATTTATCTTATTTTCAACAGTTTTTGCTATAATTCCAGCAACATTAATACGAGAGACTTTTAATCTAATTGAGAGTGGGTATAAGGAATATATAAGTGGGAATCTTAATTTTAAAAATATCATTATAAATGATGTGATTTTTTATTCAGCTGCAATTATTATCTCTGCAGTATTTCGAGGCATTCTTATGTATATGATGAGACAAACTATAATTGTTGCTTCCAGAAACATTGAATATGACTTAAAAAACGAAGTTTATTATCATTATCAGACACTTCCACTTCAATTTTATAAAAATAATAATACAGGAGATTTAATGAACAGAATATCTGAAGATGTGAGTAGGGTTAGAATGTACCTAGGCCCAGCATTAATGTACGGAATGAATGTAACAATATTAATGATAATGGTAATACCATTTATGTTTTATATTAATTCTACTCTTGCATTTTTTAGTGTTTTACCATTACCTCTACTAGTCGTATCCATATATTATGTTCAAAATATAATTAATAAAAGATCCGAGAGAATACAAGAATCATTATCAGATCTATCAACATATGTCCAAGAAAGTTTTTCTGGAATTAGGTTAATTAAATCTTTTGTAAGAGAGGGTAACTTTTCTGATGTTTTTAAAGAAAAAAGTAACCAATACAAAGAAAAATCATTAGACCTACAATTTGTTTTAGCATTATTTTTTCCAATCATTATGACTTTAATTGGTTTAAGTATTATAATAACAGTATATGTTGGTGCTCTTCAGGTCTTTGAAGGAACACTTACCATTGGCAATATTGCTGAGTTTTTGATCTATGTTTATCTTCTAACATGGCCAGTAACAGCACTCGGCTGGATAACTAGCATTGTTCAAAGAGCTTCAGCCTCACAAAAGAGACTTAATGAATTTCTAGAAGAAAAAACAAATATAATTTCTAAAGAAAATAAGAAAGTGGATTTAAAAGGAAAATTAGAATTTCAAAATGTTTCTTTTAGTTATCCAGATACAGGATTAGTGGGTATGGATAACATATCCTTCCAAATAAATCCAGGTGAATCATTAGGTGTTATAGGGTCAACTGGTTCTGGGAAAAGTACGATTGCAAATAGTATTTTAAGATTATTTGATATAAAAAGTGGTAAAATACTAGTTGATGGAATCAACATAAAAAATCTTGATATTAGTTTTTTTAGAAAACAAATTGGCTATGTTCCTCAAGATGTCTTCTTATTTTCAGATACTATCAAAAATAATATTTTATTCGGTTGTGAAAGTTCAGATTTTAGAAAAGTTGAAAAAGCCGCAGAGGATGCAGATTTAATAAGAAATATAGATTCATTCCCTAATAAATACGATACAATGATTGGAGAAAGAGGCATCACTTTATCCGGTGGGCAAAAACAGAGAATATCTATCGCTAGAGCAATAATTAAAGAACCAAAAATCCTAATTCTGGATGATTGTCTATCTGCAGTAGATACCAATACTGAAAATATCATATTAGAAAACCTAAAAAAAATAATGTTAGATAGGACTACAATTGTAATCTCGCATAGAATCTCATCCGTTAAACTAGCAAAACAAATATTGGTAATCGAAGAAGGAAAAGTTATTGAAAAAGGATCACACAAAGAATTAATAAAAATGGAGGGTCACTACCACAAACTATATATCAAGCAGATTGAGGAAGAAAAAATGTTAAAAATCAGTTAGATATGTTTTTATATTGCATTTGATATAATTTATAGTAAAACCCCCTTTTCTTAAGCAATTGATCATGATTCCCTACTTCTTTAATTTCACCACTTTCAATTACAATAATTTTATCTACTTCCTTTATAGTAGAGAGTCTATGTGCTACAACTATAGATGTCCTGTTCTTTAATATTTCAGAAATAGCATTTTGAATCATAAACTCTGTATCAGAATCAACAGATGAAGTTGCCTCATCAAGCAATATAATTTTTGGATCATATAACATTATCCTTATACATGAAATAAGCTGTCTTTGACCAACGGATAAAGACCCTCCTCTCTCTTTAACATTAAAACTTAATTTCCCTGGCAAACTATTTATAAATTTTTCTGCGCCAACTTTTCTTATTGAATTCCAAACCTCTTCCTCTGAAATATTATCATTGTATAGAGTTATATTATTTAAAATACTATCTGAAAATAAGAAGACATCCTGAGAAACTAATCCTAAATTTTTTCTTAGATCAGAGGAATTATAATCTCGAATATCAACATCATCTATTAAAATCTCTCCCTTTTGATACTCGTAAAATCTGTTGATAAGATTAATAATTGATGTTTTTCCTGATCCAGTACTTCCAACAAAAGCAACCGATTCTCCTCTATCAATTTTGAAATTTATATCTCTTAAGATAAAATCATTTGGATTATATGAAAACCATAAATTTTTAAATTCTACCTTTCCAATAATATCCATTTTTGAAAGCTTCTCATTTGAATTAATGGTTTCATCCCTATCTAATAAATCAAAAATTCTCTTTGAACTAACAACCCCCATTTGCAGTGTGTTGAACCTATCTGCTATAGCTCTTATTGGTCTAAAAAATAATTGCAAATACATTATAAATGCTATCAATACACCTAGAGTCACCTCCTCTTCAAACAATTGACCAGCACCATACCAAATTAATAAACCTAGCCCAATCGATGTAAATAATTCCATGACAGGAAAATATATTGAATAGTATAGGACAGCTTTTAGATTAGCATTCAAATGAGTTTTATTAACAGAAATAAATTTATTAAACTCCTTTTCTTCATTAGCAAAAATTTGAACAATATTCATTCCTACAATGTGTTCTTGAACATATGAATTTAGATTTGCTACGGCAGTCCTTACTTCATTGAAAGATAACTTTACTTTCTCTTTGAAAATATAAGTAGTGAGAAACAGAAAAGGCAAAGTGGATAAACTTATTAGTGTTAACTTCCAATTTAAAATAAACATAAGAATAACTATTCCAACCAACTGAAGAATATCCCCTATGATTGATGCTATACCTTGGCCAAAAATATCAGCAATGGTTTCTATATCTGAGACATTCCTAGTAACAACTCTACCAATTGGAGTCTTATCAAAAAATTGAAGTTTAAATTTTTGTAAATGGGAAAATAATTTGATTCTTATATCTTTTATGATATTTTGCCCTAACCATCCAGATAAATATGTGTGGAAATACATTACAACTGCATTAACTGCAAGTAAAGCAATTAAAAGAATTATCATAAACTGTAATCCCTTAATATCATTTACAGATATATAATCATCAATAATTATTTGGGTGATATATGGTCTTATTGGCTGAAGAATAGACAAACTAATCGTCAATAATACAAGGATATAAAAAACACTCATATAAGGTCGACAAAATAGCATTAGCCTACCTAAAATTTTGAAATCAAATAAGTTTCCACTTACATTTTTTGTACTCATATGTATATATCTGAATTATATTTGACTTCTTTTAGATAGAGTCCGTGAGGGTGAAGAGAGGGGCCAGCTAAACTTCTATCTTTACCTTCAATGATTTTTTTAAAATCATCTAAAGACTTTTTATTTTCATTGATTTCTAATAATGTTCCAAAGATTGCTCTAACCATACCTCTTAAAAATCTATTCGCGGATATGGTAAATATAAAATGATCTTTATTTTTTTTGATTTCTGCAGTTTTTATTTTGCAATTATAATTATTAACATCTGTTCCGACTTTTGAAAAACTTTTGAAATCAGAATATTTAAATAAAATTGAGGCCGCATCATTTATAAGTTTCAAATTAATTTTATACTTATAAAATAAAGATAGTCCATCTAAAAAAGGTGATTTTTGAGTATGTATCATATAAATATATTCTCTTAAAGTAGCATCAAATCTTGAGTTTGCATTATCTCTAACTTTTGTAACCTTATTAATTGATATGTCTATTGGTAAAATGGCATTCATTCTATATAAAAAATTTGGTTTTAAAACTTCATCATAGTCAAAATGAGCAACTTGAGAAATTGCATGCACCCCCGTGTCTGTTCGACCACTTCCAAAAACAGTAATTTTTTTATTTAAGATTTTAGATAGGGAATCCTCTAATCTTGATTGAATAGTTTCGGCATTATCTTGAATTTGCCAACCATGAAAATTTTTTCCATTATATGATATCTCAATAAAATACCTCACGTATTAGGGAATTTTTCTTTATTTATTTTTTCTTTGTACAAAATACGATCATGATTCAGAGAATCCAAACAATATTCTTAATCTTATTTGTTATCTCACTTGTAACATCTTTCTTTTTCCCAGTTTGGCAAAAAATTGAAATTAGTGATGAGAACGGTAATGTAGAGGCTATGGTAACTGGATATATAAGTACAGATGTCTTTGAGAAAGATAATGAGACAATACTTTATGATCAGTTTTATATTAGTGCTATTGTTATATTAAGCTGTTTATTAGCTGTTTTCTCTATTTTCAGCTACAAGAATAGACTTACTCAGATAAAATTAGGGACCATAAATTCATTTATAACATCCCTTCTGGTAATGTTCGTTTTATATGAAACGTTTTATAATGATGTTTACAAAGAGATCAATGATAAAATCAGTTTTCTAATTTCATTTTATTTAATATTTTTGGCGATATTTTTCAATTTCTTATCAAATAGATTTATAAGGAAAGATGAAATATTGGTAAGAGAATCAGAAAGAATAAGATAAAAACTATGAAAGAAAAAGGCAACATTTCTATAAATACAGAAAATATTTTCCCAATAATCAAAAAATTTCTTTACTCTGATCAAGATATTTTTTTAAGAGAACTTATTTCAAATGCAGTTGATGCAACACAAAAGATAAAAAGCCTTTCCCAAATGGGAGAAATAAAAGAAGAACTTGGCGATTTAACTATTGAAATTATTTTAGATGAAAAAAAGAAGACTATTACTATTTCTGATAAAGGAATTGGTATGTCCGCAGAAGAAATAAAAAAATACATAAATCAAATTGCGTTCTCGGGAGCAACCGAATTTATTGAAAAATATAAAGAGAAGGGAGATTCTCAGCAGATTATTGGACACTTTGGCCTTGGTTTCTACTCTGCTTTTATGGTTTCGTCCTTGGTTGAAATAGACTCAAAGTCACATGTTAAAACTAGCAAAGGCGCCCATTGGAAATGTGACGGAAATACAGAGTTCGAAATAAAAGATTCTAAAAAGAAAGAGAGAGGCACAGATGTAATTCTACATATAAATGATGATTCTAAGGAATTTTTAAATGAAAGTAAGATCAATGAAATACTCAATAGGTATTGTAAATTCCTGCCTGTAAAAATAAAATTTGGTCAAAAGGATAAATCTATTGAAGATGGTAAAGACAAGGAAGGTAAACCGAAGTTTAAAACCATTAAGGAGGATAATATTATTAATAACCCTGATCCCATATGGAATAAAAGTCCGAAGGATTTAAAAGATGAAGATTATATAAGTTTTTATAAAGAGCTTTATCCTTTTTCGGATGAGCCACTTTTCTGGATTCATCTTAATGTTGATTATCCATTCAATTTGACTGGGATTTTATTTTTCCCTAAAATCAAAAATGACTTTGAAGTACAAAAAAATAAAATTCAACTTTACTCAAGACAAGTATTTATCACTGATGAGGTTAAAGATGTTGTTCCTGAGTTTTTAATGTTACTTCATGGTGTAATCGATTCTCCAGATATACCTTTAAATGTATCCCGAAGTTATTTACAATCAGATGGAAATGTAAAAAAAATAAATACCTACATAACTAAAAAAGTTGCTGACAAACTTAATGAACTTTTTAAGGATGATAGAAAAGAATACGACATGAAGTGGAAAGATATAAATCTGTTTGTAAAATATGGTATGATATCTGAAGAAAAATTTTATGATAAAGTAGAAAAAATCGCTCTTTTTGAAAGTACAGATTCGAAAATGAGAACAGTTGAAGAATATAAAAAATTCATATCCAAAACTCAAAAAGATAAGGATAAGAATACAATAATCTTATATACATCAGACATAAAAAAGCAAGACTCTTTTATCGAAAGTGCAAAAAAAAGGAGCTACGATGTTGTAGTTTTTGACAATGTTATCGACAGTCATTTCATAAATCATCTCGAACAAAAACTTGATAAAATACAAATTAAAAGAGTTGATGCTGATATTATAGATAAACTTATTGACAAAGGAGAAAATAAAGAAGCTGTAATTTCTGAAAAGGATAAAGAAAAGCTTAAAAAGCTTTTTGAAAAAATAGTTGATAATAAATCATCTGTAATAAATGTTGAATCCTTAAATCCGTCAGATGACCCAGTCACCATAACATTCCCTGAATTTTTTAGAAGAATGCAAGACATGGCAAAATCAAGTGGTAACAATCCTATGATGATGGGTGGTGGTGGAGAAATGATTTCCATAAGTATTAACGGAAATCATAAGTCCATTGATAAAATTTTAAAGGCAAAAACATCAAAGACAAAAGAAAAAATTGCATCTCAAGTTTACGATTTAGCACTCCTTTCTCAGAATATGTTAACTGGTTCAAACCTAACAAGTTTTGTTAAAAGAAGTATAGATATCCTATCAAAGTAATTTTTTAAAGCTTTTCCCGTTTTATATATATGAAAAAGACTCCGTTAACCTTTTTTCTGATAATGATTGCCTCTATTTCGTATTCACAAGATATATTCAGGCTAAATGCAGATACAATATCATCCAGAGATTTACTGTTTCAAGAAGCTGAAGACACTCTAATGATAACGAGAAAAAAAAAGAAAAAGAAAAATATTTTTTTTGGAATAAAGACAAAGAAAGGATTTATTAGAACCATAAGCGGAAGAAATAATATTTATGAAAATTTCTTTTATATAAAAGATCCTGAGCTGAAAAATGTATATGCTCAAGAGTTATACTTTTATGATAAGAAAAAGAAAAAAATAGTAAAATCCAGAAAAATCTTGGAGGATGCTTTAATGCTTCATGGTACATACACAAAAAGATTTAATGATCAGGTAATCGAAAGTGGTACATTTTATTATGGCCTTAAACAAAATAGGTGGATCAGACTTAATAGATCTGATATTTTACAGGATAAAGAAATATATTATCTCGGTTGGTTTGACGAATCCATTAGATATTTCTGGGATACTGAAAAACTCAAATTAAAAGAAGTTTTACCGATTAAATATGGTGAAAAAAATGGGAATTACTATGCTTTCCATTTAAATGGAGAAATTGCTGCCAGAGGAAAATTTTTACATGATAAAAGAATTGGAGTTTGGACAGAATTCTACAATACAGGGAAAAAGAAAAGAGAAATTAATTATAATGAAGATCCATTTAACACAAATAAACAATTTATCGTAAGAGAATGGAATAATAATGGTAAATTGATTTATGACCGAACTCTTTTTCTAAAGAGAAATAATTAATTTTTTAAAATTTTGAATTCAGTAATTAATAAAAACGTAAAATATAAAAGTCTTGGGCTTATTAATTATGAAGAATCTTGGAAAAAGCAAGAATCAATTTTCAATAAGATAATCGATACTAAAATAAAGAACAGAAATCTTCAAAAAGAAATCAAAACTGATAATTATATATTAACATGTTCTCACCCCCATGTTTATACATTAGGTAAAAGTGGAGATGAAAAAAATCTATTGATCGATAAAAACATTATAGAAAAGGAAAATCTTGAATTTTTTAAAATTAATAGAGGTGGTGATATAACATATCATGGTCCTGGACAAATTGTTATATATCCAATTCTAGATCTAGAAAATTTTTTTACTGATATCCATAAGTATTTGAGATCTTTGGAAGAAGCGGTAATTTTAACTCTTAAAGAGTATAACATTGAATCTGGAAGAATAAAAGATTATACAGGTGTGTGGATAGATATAAAATCAGACAATCCAAGAAAAATTTGTGCATTAGGAGTTAAAACAAGCAGGTGGGTAACCATGCATGGATTAGCATTGAATGTAAATACTGACCTTAACTTTTTTAAAAATATAATTCCGTGTGGAATCAATGATAAAGAAGTAACATCCATAAGCAAAGAGGTTGGTCAGGACATTAAGATTAAAGATGTTGAAAAAAAACTTTTAAATAACCTGTCAAAGGTTTTTGAATTTAGGCTTATAAGTTAAAAATTTTGAAAAAGAAAAAGAAAGTTAAAATTCGTGAAAGTCAGCTTTTAACAGGGACAGTAGATCATGTGAATAAAAGATTTTGCTTCGTTATTGTTAATGAATTAAATGAAGATATAAGAGTTCTAAGCCGGAATATGAACGGAGCCATTCATGAGGATGTAGTGAAATTAAAAATATTTAATAAATATTCAAAAAGACATATTGAAGGAGAAATTGTAAGTGTTGTAGAAAGAAAAAATAATGAATTTATAGGGACAATCGAGGATAGTTTAGACTTCGCTTTTTTTATCCCAAAAAACAAAAAAATCTATACAGACTTTTTCATTAACAAAAGAAGATCTGAAAAATTTAGTAACAAAAAAAAATATCTGGCAAGGGTATTTGCTTGGAAAACAAAAAGAAAACCTGAAGCTAAAATCATAAAATGTTTAGGAAATATTGGTGAAAACGAAACAGAAATAAATTCTATTATACATGACTTTAATTTACCCTTAAAATTTCCTGAAAATGTAATCAATGAAACAAAAAATCTTAATGAAACTATTTCTGAAAAGGAGATCAAAAAGAGGAAAGACTTAAGAAATATTTTAACATTTACCATTGATCCTGATGATGCAAAAGACTTCGATGATGCTTTGTCGATTGAGATAGAAAAAAATTCTTTCTCAATTGGAATACATATTGCGGATGTTTCTCACTTTTTTAATAAAAGAAATAAAATAAATGAAGAGGCAGAAAAGAGAGGCACCTCAGTCTATTTAGTAGATAGAACTATACCAATGCTACCAGAAGTTTTATCTAATAATCTATGTTCTTTAAGACCAAATGAAGACAGACTAACATTTTCTGTAATAATTAAGATGGACAAAGATTTCAATATAACTGACAAGTGGATTGGAAAAACAATAATTCATTCTGATAAAAGATTTACTTACGAGGATGCTCAATTATCAATTGATAAGAAAGATGATAATTATTCTAAATACTTAATACAACTAAACAAAATAGCCAAAAAAATAAGAGAAGATAGGTTTGAAAATGGAGCATTTAATTTTGGAAGTGAAGAGATAAAATTCAAGTTGGATGATAATAAAAAACCAATTAAAATTTTCAAAAAAGTTAGAAAAGATACCCATAAAATGGTTGAAGAATATATGTTAATGGCCAATAAAATTGTTGCTGAAAAAATTAATGAAATAGAGAAAAAAAATCATAAAAATTACACTTTCGTTTATAGAATTCATGAAGATCCTGATAAAGAAAAACTTATTGAACTGAAAAATTTCATAAAACAATTCGGGTACTCGATAAATACGGAAAGTCAAGGACTATCAACTTCATTAAATGATTTAATGAAGAAAATTAAAAATAAACCTGAGGAAAGTTCTATTGAGAAGTTTGCCATAAGATCAATGTCGAAAGCAAAATATTCAGTTAAGAAGGAAAAACATTTTGGATTAGCATTTAAAAATTATACTCATTTTACATCTCCCATAAGAAGGTTTCCAGATATAATGGTTCATAGACTTTTGAGCGATTACCTAAATGAAAGCAAGCCAAAGGAAAGATTATATTACGATATTTTATGTAAACACTGTTCGAAAATGGAGATTAATGCAACAAAAGCTGAAAGAGAATCAATAAAGTTTAAACAAACAGAATACATGACTGGCTTCAAAGGTGATATTTTTGAGGCATCTATAACTGGGGTGACTGAATGGGGAATTTATGCTGAAATAATAAAAACAAAATGTGAAGGTCTTATTAAAATTTCATCTTTAAGAGATGATGAATATTCTTTTGATCATAAAAAGGTTCAAATTAATGGAAAAAATTATAATAAGAATTATAAACTAGGAATGGTAATATCTGTTAAAGTAATCGATACCGATATAGAAAAAAGAACTATAGATTTAGAAATTGCATAAAATAATTAATCTGAATAAATTTCTATTTCATATATTAATAGCAATTATCCAAGGATTATCAATTATTGCTAATTGAATAAACAATAATTACATTTAAAATGTATATGAAAAATTCTGCGTCAAAATTTCATGAAATAATAAATAGATCAATTAAATCTATTGGATTAAAAAACAATCCTAAAAAGCTCTATGAACCAATCAAATATATACTAAAACTAAAAAGTAAAAGAGTTAGGCCAATTCTAACTTTAATGTCATATAGTTTATTTAATAAA